>Ga0307474_10000011_pt1 | contig 194597 bp, 157 predicted proteins | sample atmos_gasesECM1C_2_FD_203312 | JGI IMG/M metagenome (GOLD analysis project Ga0307474, IMG submission 203312) | Hardwood forest soil microbial communities from Morgan-Monroe State Forest, Indiana, United States - atmos_gasesECM1C_05 | ecosystem: Environmental > Terrestrial > Soil > Temperate...
GCGATTTGCGCCGCGAAGATGCGCAAGAAAGTCGCCATCATTGACCGGCGCCTGGCGATCGGTGGAACTTGTGTTCACACCGGGACGATCCCCAGCAAGGTGCTGCGCGAAGCTGTGCTTTACCTCAGCGGGCTGCGGCAGCGGTCGTTTTACGGGCGTGGTTATGTGGTGAAAGACCGGATCATGATGTCGGACCTGGTGATGCGCGCCAACGCGGTCATGACGCGGGAAGTGGACGTGATTAAGGCGCAGCTGCGACGGAATTATGTGAATGCGCTGGAAGGCGACGCGCACTTCGCCGATCCGCACACCATCGAAATTGTGACCGAAGAGGGAGTGCAAGTCGTTCGCGGAGAAAAAGTCCTGATCGCCTGTGGCACGCGGCCGGCGCATATCGACGGAATCTCGGTGGACGGGAAGCGGATCTTTGATTCGGATCAAGTCCACTTCATAGATGAGATCCCCCGCGAATTGATCGTGGTCGGCGCGGGGATTATCGGGCTAGAGTACGCGTCCATGTTCACGGCTCTGGGGGTAAAGGTCACCGTGCTCGATCAGCGCCCCACACTGCTGGATTTTGTGGACCGGGAGATTATCGAGAGCTTGTGCTTCCAGCTGCGGCAACTAGGGACGGTTTTTCGACTTGGGGAGAAAGCGATTTCGGTCGGGTTCGACCAGGAGCGCGATAAAGTGTTCGCCCTGCTGGAGAGTGGAAAGAAAGTCCGCGCAGAAGCGCTGCTGTATACGATCGGCCGCACCGCGAACAGCGACAAGATCAAAATTGAAGCCGCCGGTTTGACGGCAGACGGCCGGGGCAAGCTTGCCGTCAATGAACATTTTCAGACCACTGTGCCGCACATCTACGCCGCCGGGGATGTGATCGGATTTCCGGCCTTAGCCAGCACTTCGATGGAGCAGGGACGGCTAGCCGGTTGTCACATGTTTGGCAAGCCCAGCCGTTTGCTGCCGAACTTGATCCCTTATGGCATCTACACCATTCCAGAAATCTCCATGGTGGGTACGACGGAAGAAGAGTTGACCCGCAACCGGATTCCTTACGAGAGCGGATTGGCGCGATATTCGGAACTGGCTAAAGGGCAGATGCTGGGCGACGATCAGGGGCTGCTGAAGATTCTGTTCGATCCCCAGACGCTGAAGCTGCTCGGCGTACATATTATTGGCGATCGCGCGGCGGAGATCGTGCACATCGGACAAGTTGTGCTGGCCATGAGCGGGACCATCGAATATTTCCGCGACACGGTCTTTAATTATCCGACCTTGGCGGAGGCCTACAAGGTCGCGGCGCTTGACGGGCTGAATAAGCTGTGAAGGTAGCGACCGCTGCGATTCCCTGGGAACGGCTCGAGAAAACACTGACCATTTTTGAACCTTCTCTACACCCCCTGCGGCAGCTTCCGTTTGGGCCATAGTGTGAGGCCGGCGGGTATCAGCAGCAACTTGATCAGCCAATCGCCGGAATGGATTGCGGCTAGCTGCCAAGGCACGTTCTGCCAGAGCATAGAACCGGTCAACAGGACGACGGGAAAGCCGATCCACAGCCAAAGGCCCCATAGTAATGCGTCTTTCCAGTCCACCACATTGAGGCGGAGGAGGAGACGGGCTATGACGTACGCAAGGATGAAGGTACGAAGAAGCTCGCTCAGCGCCTTCAGTGCGCTGGGGCGAGAACCGGCGGCGACTCCACTTAACTCGAGAAACTGCCGTCCAAACAGAAGAGGGCTGTACCAGATCGAACTTGCAAAAAATGCAATCACGGCGAAGATTGCAAGAGCGAGCAAATTTACCCGGTTCATCCTTCCACCTCGGCAGTATTACACCACACACTCACTCGATAAGCTCAGACCTTGACACTGCCTCCTGGGCGTGCGCTGTCGCAAGCCATTGACTCGATCGCCTTCGCCAGAGAGAAGCCTGTCACCCCTGCCTTGTTTGCCCGCCGTACCTCGCGAAGACCGATTGGCTGGAGACAATCCCTTCGAGTTTTTGCGGATTGGCGCGATTCACCACGGGAACGATGGGATTGGTCTGCACGAAGCGCAAGGCGCTCTCGAGCGGGAGATCGGGAAAAAGGCACGGCAGCGGCTGCGGCGAAATCAACGACCCCAGCGTGTGCTCGCCTTTGCCTTCCTTCAGACGACCGAGGATCAGATCGCGGGTCACGGCGCTCCATCCGCTCGGCTCCAGCCGGACAGGAAACCTCGTTTCGGTCGAGTCTTCGATGCGGCGCGCCGCGGCGTCGACGTAGTCGGCGGCGCTCAGGATGATCGGGGGCGGAGGAAGCATCGCGTCTTCGACCCGAAGGATGGTTTCCTCACGTTCCTCTTCGAGCGAGGGCAGCACGAGACCGTCCTGCCGCGTCAGCAGATCGAAGATTGGGGTGGACTGCAAGCTGCGAGAAACGACGTAAGCAAATGTGTTGGCGACGATGACCGGGACGATGATCTCGTAGTTGCCACTGACTTCGAGCACCATGAAAACGGAAGTCATGGGAGCGCGGAGAAACCCGGCGAACAGTACGCCCATGCCGACCAGGACGTAGGTTCCGCTGGAAGCCGAAAGGTGGGGAAAGAAGATGCGCTCGACGCCACCCACCGCGCCGCCCAGCATCGCTCCGATGAACAGCGTGGGCGCGAACATGCCGCCGGGCGTTCCACTGACAAACGACAGCGTGGTAGCGAGAATCTTGAGCGCCGCCAGGGCGGCGAACATCTGCCAGACAAATTGTCCGTGCATGGCCTGATCCATGAAGTCGTAGCCCGCGCCCATGACCTGAGGCGCACCGAAATAGCCAATCAGCCCGATGAGGAGACCGGCGAGTGCTGGCTGGAGGTATTGCGTCCAGCGTGGCAAGTCCTTGAGCCGAGGGCGCAGGAAGCCGATACCTTTGGCGAAGATCACTGCGGCCACACCGCCCGCGATCCCGAGTACAGCGTAGGCGATCAACTCGGCGGGACGTTGGAAGGTGGTGACTGGAATGCGAAATAGCGGCTCGGAGCCGAGGAACCAGCGCTCGACGACCACGCTGGCAACAGCGGAAAGCACTACGGAGCCAAGAATTCCAGCACTCCAGCGTCCAATGACTTCCTCGATGACGAACAGCACTGCGGAAATGGGAGCGTTGAAAGCAGCCGCAAGACCCGCCGCTGCTCCGACCGGCGCTATCAGGCGCAGTTTTTCGCGGGAGAGCTGCAGTTGGCGTCCGAGAGCGGAAGCCAGGCTGGCGCCGATCTGCAGCGACGGATCTTCCGGGCCGAGTGAGTGGCCGGCGCCAATGGCGAGCGCGGCGCACAAGAATTTGCCGATCGCGGTGCGGAACGGGATGAAGCCGTTGTAGATGTAGAGCGCAGCCTTGGTCTGATTGACGCCGCTGCCGCGAATGCCGGGAAAAACATGGAGAACCAGGGCCGCCACCACGAGTCCGGCAAGAGACGGAACCACGAACAGGCGCCAGCTGTGGCCTTGTGGCAGCGGACCGAGCAGCGCCAGATGGGTCCAGTCAATGGCCAAGCGGAAGCATACAACGGCCAGGCCTGAGAAGATGCCGATGAAGACGGAGAGGATCAGGAAGAAGCGGTCCTCGTCAAAGACGCCCTCGACGGCCGCGAACATGCGCCGCGGTCGAAAGCGAAAGCCGGAGGCGCTGGCGGGAGCGGCGGAAGACGGCGCTGCGGGTAGATCGCTCATCGGTCAGCCGTCTCTCGATCGCGGGAGATCAGAAGCAGCGCCTGATCGGCTCCTTGCGGCTCTCCGCAGTCTTCCGCGGTCTGCTGCTCAATCTGAAAGACGAGGTCCATAATCGCGTCCGGCAGGTCGGCTTCACCGGCGGAACGCAGGCGTGGGAGATCTCGTCGTGTGGCCATCCAGCGAGATTCCAGAGCCACAAGCGCTGGCGGCGCCTGGGACGACGACAGAGACGAGGTCACAGACGGATCGCCCGCACCGGCGAGGTTGACGCCTCTTTGCTGGGCGCACGAACTCAGTCGCTCGCCCGCCTTCGCAAAAGCGGCTGCTATGCGGCGGTTGCGTTCGGCGTCGGAAATGCGCCGCACGAAGGGGTCGGTTTCTAGAATCAGGTTGGCCGACGATAGCAGATAGCGCAAGGCGGGATCCTGCGGTTTGGCATTGACAGCGAGTTGCAGGTAGCGTTGCGCGGTCCGATAACGTCCGCCGTGAGAGGCGGCTTCTCCCGCCCCTGCCAGCGCGGCCGGATTGCCATGATCGAGGCGCAGAACTCGCTCGTATTCTGCGAGCGCATCGGGATAGTCTTGAGCCTGAGAGAGAAGATCGGCAGCGCGTAGGTGAAGCGCGGGGTCGGGCGGCAGAAAAGCGGCCAGGGCAACGAGTTCGGACTGCGCCTGAGCGCGGGCACCTTTCCGCAGGAGAAATTCGACAAGTTCCAGGCGTGCGTCGCGGCGGTTGGCGTCGGGGTCGGTGCTCCAGACGCCATACATGGCGTTATGGTAGTAGCGAATGGCGTCGTCAACCGAGCCGCGCCGGGCGGCCACGCGAGCCAATGCGAGATTGATGGTGCCGTCCTCCGGCGTGCGCTGCCACAAAGACTCGAGGTAGGACTCGGCCTCGTCGAGGCGCCCGGTATCGCGCAGAGCGCGGCCCAGGCTGAGCTGATACTGGGGGTTGGCCCGGTCGCAAGTAAGCGCGGCGCGGAATTCCTGGATGGCGCGATCGGCGGCCCCGGTATTGAGGTCCGCCATCCCTTGGACATAGAGTCTGCGGCCGCGGGACTGCTGGTTAGCGTTGAAGCGCGCTACCAGGTGGCTGACTGCGGCGAACGCCGCGACCGCTGCCAGGGTCAGGACCATAAGCACGAAGATGGCGGACCGCGGGACAAGCTTGGTGAGGAACTGGAACATGTATCGCGACCCGATATTACTCTAAATCATTGCCGGGACGCAGGTCTTGTCATCGCTCGCGGAGACGACTCATGCGGCCGCTGCCCTAAGTCACCCGAGCGGCTGGCAGTTTCTCGATTCGTCCAAAATCCTTTTCGTACGTGGGAACTTTCCGCCACGCTCAGGTGTCTAGGCAACTAATCGGGAATCGGGTCGAGATACTACATTCAAGGAGCGGTTATGAAAATGTGGATGGTTGTATTGAGCCTCGCTGGTTGCCTCTGCGTGCTCGCATTCGGGCGTCCGAATGCTGCGAGCGTACCGGCGAACCTGACGGAAGACGACTTTCGCAAACTGGAACAGAATTGGCTCGACGCCGAGGCCGGGCCCAACCTGCCGGCTCTGCGGAAGATGTTTGCCGACGATTTCATGGGAACTTCCTTCGGCGCTGGCGTGCTGAGCAAGACGGACGTAGTGCCGCCGGACGGAACGCACGCGAACCACTTCCCGAAATCCATTCTCCGCGATTCCACCGTGCGCATCTTTGGCGACACCGCGATATTAATGGGAGCGGTCGAAATGCAGGTTCCGGAGAAAGCCGAGCAGATCCGCATGACGACCGTTTTTCAGAAGCGCGGCGAGGAATGGCAAGTAATCGCCGTGCACATGTCGAAGGCCGGCGAATGAGACCAGGCTGCTGCTGTTTTCTCGGCCTACCGGAAGGTGGCGGGCGCCTCGCCTGGCGATCGAGCTGCCCGCATTCTTCTGGCCTACCCCTGCGAGTTCCCTCCTTCACCATGCCCCACACCCATGTCGGTCCTCAGTAGGCCATTCCGACCGTGATCGGGTAAGATACTTCGGCTGCTAGAGGGACGTTGCAAGCGACGTCTCTCGGGAGAGCTTTCACTCTCACGATGAATCGCGAATATCACAAGGGTTATAGCCAGGAACTGCACCGGGACATGGAGGCACTGGTCTTCGGGCATGCGGGGACGCCCCTGCTGGTCTTCCCTACTTCGAGGGGAAAGTTTTTCGAATACGAGGACCGCGGGATGATCGGCGTGCTGGCGCCGAAGATCGAGCGCGGCCAGTTGCAGGTATTTTGTCCTGACGCCGTCGATACCGAGAGTTGGTACAACAAGGGTGTGCACCCCCGGGTACGGGTACTGCGGCATTTGCAGTATGAGCGCTACCTTCTGCATGAGTTCCTGCCCTTCGTCCGGTGGAAAAATCAGACTCCGCAGCTTGCCGTGACCGGGTGCAGCTTCGGCGGGTACCACACCCTGAATTTTGCTTTGAAGCATCCCGACGTAGTGACGCATTGCATGAGCATGAGCGGATCGTTTGACATCCACCAGTTTCTGGATGGGTATTACGACGACGATTGCTATTTCAATAACCCGCCGGACTTTTTGCCGAACATATCGGATGACTGGTTCTTGAGCCGCTACCGGCAAATGAAAATCGTGCTGGGGTCGGCGGACTGGGACATCTGTCTGGATGCGAACATCAAGTTTTCGGCGATTTTGAATGGGAAGGCAATCCCGCACTGGCTGGATGTTTGGGGCGATAACTCGAAGCACGACTGGCCGCTGTGGCAGAGGATGGCAGGAAAGTATTTCTAGGGTTCCGGGTTCGTAAAAGGGTACGGCTTTAGCCGTGCCGATCGAGCGCCCCAAGGATTTGCGCTTTAGCTCCAGTGGTTTTGGAACGCGGGCTGCAGCATGAGAACGCCTGGCGGCAGTTGAGCGAAGGTTGAGAGCGCGGGGGTCCTTCGACAGCGTAAGTGGTTCACTTCGTGAACCACTTACTTCGCTCAGGGTGACAGATTAAGAATGGAGATTGGACCGTGAAGAAGATTGGCATTTTATTTGGCATGGAGAACACGTTTCCGCCGGCGGTGGTGGAGAAGATCAACTCGATGAAGGTCGACGGCGTGGAGGCCGAGTTCGTGAAAATCGGCGGGATCCGGATGGATGAGCCGAAGAAGTATGCCGTGATCATCGACCGGATTTCGCAGGATATCCAGTTCTATCGCGCGTACCTGAAGAATGCGGCGCTGCACGGGACGATTGTGGTGAACAATCCGTTCTGGTGGACCGCGGACGACAAGTTCTTCAACTACGCCCTGGCGCACAAGATGGGCGTGGCCATCCCACCGACGGTGATTCTGCCGCACAACAAGCATCCGGAAGCAACGACGGACCGGTCGATGCGGAATCTGATTTTCCCGCTGAACTGGCAAGAGGTGTTCGACTATGTCGGCTTTCCGGCGTTCCTGAAGCCCTATTCCGGCGGCGGATGGAAGCACGTTTACAAGGTTCATACGCCGGAGGAGTTCTTTCATCATTATAACCAGACGGGTGATTTGTGCATGACGCTGCAGCGCGGTGTCGAATTCGACGAGTACTACCGTTGCTACGTGGTCGGGCAAGAGAAAGTGCACATCATGAAGTACGACCCAAAGGCGCCGCATCATGAGCGGTATGTGAAGGGGAATCCGCCCCCGTCTTCGGAAGCGCTGCGCGAGCGGATGGAGAAGGATGCCTTGAATTTGTGTCGGGCTCTAGGGTATGACCTGAACACGGTGGAGTTTGCGGTGGAACGTGGGGTGCCGTATGCCATCGATTTTTTGAATCCCGCGCCGGATGCTGAGATTACCTCCGTCGGGCAACAGAATTTTGACTGGATTGTGAATGCAGTGGGAGAAATGGCGGTGAAGCTGGCACAGAGCGGAGAGAGTCCTGTGAAAGAGTTGCGATGGGCGGAGTTTTTGACGGGACAACCGATGCCGAAAGTGGCGGCCAGGCGCGGGAACTAGAGGGCAAGGGATTCGGTTTATGAAGAAGAAGTCTGCTCGCGTCTCGAGAATGGGCGCTAATGCGCCTAAGACAGTGGACGAATATCTGGCGCGCACCCCAGAACCGGCATGTAGCACACTGAATCACATCCGTGAGGTGATCCGGTCGGTCGTGCCGGCGGAGACCACCGAGGTAATCAGCTACGGGATTCCGATGTTCAAGTACAACGGCATGCTGGTGGGCTATGCGGCCTTTAAGAACCATTGCAGCCTTTTCCCAACAGGCTCGGGAGTGCTCGACCAGTTCGAGAAGGAACTCACTGGCTACCGTACTTCCAAGGGGACAATTCAGTTTCCGTCGGATAAGCCTTTACCGGACTTGCTGGTAAGAAAGATCGTGAAGGCGCGGGTCAAGGAAAACAAAGAATGGGACTGACCTGACCACCTGACCGGTCCAGATTTTCTGCTCGTTGTTATACTGTTAGGGCCTGGTTCTTCCCCCAATGCTCGCAAGGCCGCGAGACACGGGACACCGGCGGCCGGGCGCCGCCAGCGAACAGCAGGTTCCTCGACTTCACCCAGAATGACAAGACCTAGATATGTTGCCTACTTTCACCATCGGGATTGAAGAGGAATATCAGACGGTAGATCCGGAGACGCGCGACCTGCGGTCGCACATTCACGCCGAAATCCTGGAGAAGGGCCAGATGATTCTTCAGGAACGGGTGAAGGCGGAGATGCACCAGTCTGTGGTCGAGGTGGGGACGTCGGTGTGCAAGCACATCAAGGAAGCGAAGGCCGAGGTTAAGAAACTGCGGAGCAACATGGTGCGGTTGGCCAAGGAGAATGGGCTGCGTCTCGCGTCCGCGGCGACGCATCCGTTCGGGGATTGGCGAGTACAGGAAATTCATCCCGACCAGCGCTATAAGAATATCGTCGAAGACATGCAACTGGTGGCACGGGCCAACTTGATTTTCGGGCTGCACGTGCACGTCGGCATCGAGGATCGCGAGACCGCGATCCACATGATGAATCATGCGCGGTACTTTCTGCCGCACCTGCTGGCGCTCTCGACCAATTCCCCGTTTTGGCTGGGGATGAATACCGGCCTGAAGTCGTATCGTTGCAAGGTGTTCGACAAATTTCCGCGAACCAATATTCCGGATTATTTTCCCAGCTGGGGCGAGTACGAGAACTTCATCAAGCTGCTGATCAAGACCAACTGCATCGATAACGCGAAGAAAATCTGGTGGGACATCCGGCCGCATCCATTCTTCAATACCATCGAGTTTCGCGTCTGCGACATTCCCATGCGGGTGGATGAGACCATCGCAATTGCGGCGCTGATTCAGGCTACGGTAGCCAAGCTGTACAAGCTGTATACGGCGAACCAGGGATTCCGGCTCTACCGCCGTGCGTTGATCATGGAGAACAAGTGGCGGGCGGCACGCTACGGGCTCGACGGCAAGCTGATCGACTTCGGCAAGCAGGCGGAAGTCCCGGCGCGGGATCTGGTGCGCGAGTATCTGGAGTTCGTCGACGACGTCGTGGATGAACTGGATTCGCGCGAGGAGTTGAATTACATCCACACGATCGTGGAGACGGGCAGCGGCGCCGACCGGCAGTTGCGCGTGTTCCAGGAGACTGGGGATTTGAAGAAAGTGGTCGACTACATCATTGAGGAGACGGAGGCGGGGGTGGCGGAGAGTGACGAGCCGGTTACCGTCAGAAAAATCGGGTAATGAGTATTCCTGCAGAGAAAATTAAAATTCCCGCCCCTCAGCCAGGCTCAGAGCCTGCCCTGAGCTTGCCGAAGGGGCAGGCCCTGTCGCCCAAAACGCCACAAGGACGGGGAACCCTTAACATTCCATTTGATCCTGAATACGCTCCGGGAGCTTACAACGCAGTCAATGTTTGTTTGCGCGTGCAACCCAGCGAGCAGGTTTGCGTGATCACTGACGAGGCTACGGTCGAGATCGCCGCGGCAGTGGTGCGGGAGATCGAGAAATTGGGGGCCCCCTACCATGCCTGGGTCTTAGAAGAACTGGCGGATCGCCCGCTGAAGGATTTGCCGCGCGAAATCCTGGACGACCTTGAAACCACCCAGGTCTCAATTTTTGCAGTCCAGGTGCAGACCAACGAACTGCGGTCGCGCATCCAGATGACCGACGTCGTGAACCGGCGCAAGATCCGTCATGCGCACATGGTAAACATCAACCGGCAGATCATGCTGGAGGGAATGCGGGCGGATTTTGGCCGCGTCGACCGGCTCAGTCAGAAAGTCGTCGAGATGGTTCGCAAGGCCTCGAAGATTCGGGCGAAAACCGCGGCCGGCACCGATCTCACCGCGGATTTGAATCCCAACTACAAGTGGCTGAAGACCAGCGGAATTATCACGCCGGAGAAATGGGGCAATCTTCCAGGGGGTGAGATTTTCACGACCCCCGGCGAAGTGAATGGGACCTTTGTGATTGATGGCGTGGTCGGCGATTACTTGTGCGCGAAGTTTGGCGACCTCAAGGAGAATCCGCTCACCGTGCACATGAAAGGTAACCGGCTCACCGAGGCGCATTCGGAGAATCGCGAACTGGAGAGTGATTTTTGGCGTTACACCCATACTGACAGCAACAGCGATCGCGTGGGCGAGTTCGCCATTGGGACCAACATCGATTTGAAAAAAGTGATCGGGCAGATTCTGCAAGACGAAAAGTATCCCGGCGTGCATATTGCGTTTGGCAATCCGTATGGTGCGCACACCGGTGCAGATTGGGATTCGACCACGCATATTGACGTGGTGGGACGGAAGTTCAACATCTGGGTGGATGACCAGAAGATCATGCGCGAGGGGAAGTTTCTGGTAGATGCATGAAATCGTCTCTTAGCTGTTAGCTCTTGGCCCGTTGCCTTCAAAACCTCGCGAAAACCGGCGGGACGCCGACGGTACCGATGATTCCCTCCTTACGCACGCAGTTTAACGACGGCTTCACCTCCAAAAAATATCAGAAATTCCTGCGCCGTATCGACGATGCGTGCGGTACCCATGTGCAATTTCGTCTCTCCGAGACGCCCTGCTTTTTCCCCACGGAATTGATCGATCGGATGGCGCGCGACGGGCAGGAGTTGATTCGGCAGCTGGTGGACAATCCCGAATATCAGGCAAAGTCGGATGAGGCGGTTCCCGCCGAGTTCAAAGTCCCGAACGAGCCTTCGCATCCGATGTTCGTGCAGGTCGACTTCGGGCTGGTGCGGGATGCGCGCGGGGAGTTGCAGCCGAAGCTGGTGGAGTTGCAGGCCTTCCCTTCTCTCTATGCCTATCAGGGCCCGCTGGCGGAGGCGTATCTCGACGTTTACGGATTGGGCGCTCTCGGGCTCAAATACTTCTTGAGTGGGCTTGATGCGACCTCTTATCGCAGCCTCCTGCGGCGCGCGATTGTCGGCTCGCACGATCCCGAGAATGTGATTTTGATGGAGATTCACCCCCAGGAGCAGAAGACCCTGCCGGATTTTTTGCTCACGGAACAGATGCTGGGCGTGCGGGCGGTCGACATTGTCGACATCAGGAAGGAAGGTTCGCGGCTCTACTACGAGCGCGACGGAGAGCGCGTGCCCATCCGGCGGATTTACAACCGGGCGATCGTCGACGAGCTCGAGCGGAAGAATGTCAAGCTTGGGTTTGATTGGCGCGACGAGCTCGATGTGGAGTGGGCCGGGCATCCCAACTGGTATTTCCGGATCAGCAAGTTCTCAATTCCCTACCTGAAGCATCCGTCGGTGCCGAAAACGTGGTTTCTGGATGGGCTGGAGGAGGTTCCTCCGGACCTGGAAAATTACGCTCTGAAGCCACTGTATTCTTTTGCCGGGCTAGGCGTGGTGATTGCTCCGAAGAAGGAAGACATTCTGGCGATTCCGACCGACAAACGTCCTTACTACATTCTGCAGGAGCGCATGCACTTTGAGCCGGTGATCGCCACGCTGTTTGGCGGAACCAAAGCTGAGGTTAGGGTCATGTATGTGTGGCAGGAAGAACTAACGCCGGTGCTGACGATCATTCGCATGGGGCGGGGACTGATGATGGGCGTGGATCACAACAAGAACATGGAGTGGGTGGGGGCATCGGCCGGGTTCTACCCGGGATAGCCCAGCGAGCCGAGCGCGTACTCCAACCTGCTCTGGACCTCACGCTGGGCCGGCAGGCTATTTCAGTTTCACGAACAGCAGCACGAAAATCGCCCATATCCCGACGGTCACGGGAAACTGCACCAGCATCGCGTCCCGCAAAGCGCCGCCTCTGGGCAGCGCAAACGTCAGCAGCATCATGGCAAGAGCCGTAAGTACTCCGACAAGAATTCTGCCTTTGGGGTTCATCGTTCGTCCTCTTGTTCAGGTGGCCGAGATCTTGTTTCTGATTGGCAGCCGATGCTACATCGCGTTCATGCAAAGTCTACCTCTTTGAGTCTCCAGAGTTGTTCGAAGCTATGCTCAACGGAAAGGCCGCAGACGCGGAGGAAAAAAGGCCCTGCTATTCCAGCGGGGCCTTACCTAAAGTGATCGTGTTACATGCCGTGGGCAGCACTCACTTCCCAACGTAAGTCTTGGGACTGCCGACGCCGGTACAAAGGTCCCACTTAACCAGCGCGAGGTTCCCATCGTAGAAGCTGCAGAAACCAGTGGTAATGTCAGTGTAGTCGGCAGCGTAGGTCGTCGCGTTGTTGTAGGCGTTGTAGATGGTGGTGAGCTCGGCGGCACTCGAAGCGGCAAAGTGACCGGCCTTATTCACAATGCCGGCCCAGGTTGGTGAGGAGACACTGGTGCCACCGTATACATACCAACCTATGCCAAAGGTGGCGTTACTGTCATAGACCCATACCCCCGTGTTAGGGTTGGCGTCCGAGGAGACGTCCGGCACGAGGCGATGGCTGGCCGCCGGCAACACGCTCTGGTACGAGGGCCGAGGTTCGTAAAGGCTCAAGCCTCCGCCGCCATCCTCCCACGCCGCCTCGGCGACAAAGTTTCCGAACGTCGCGCCGCTACTCACTCTTCTGGTTGTGGTGCCGCCGACCGAGACCACATTCCTGGAAGTATTTGGCCATGAGGTACCAGCCGAATCGCCACTCGAGGCCAAGTAAACGATCCCCGCATGTACGAAATGCGAATCCATAGTGGTCTCGGCTGAGAACTCAGACCCGCCCCAGCTATTGGAGATCTCGCCGCCACCCGCTGCCGCCACTTGCTTGGTGGCGCAATCCTCAGCAACCAAGAGATCGGCAAGGTTGGCAGAAGCCGCTTCTACCAGGAAGATCTTAGCGTTGGGAGCCATGGCGTGGGCCATGTCGATATCCAGCGCCTGCTCTCCCTCCCATCCTGCGTCATTGCCCGGATCAGATCCGGCACAACCTCCGGTGCCGCCGGCGAAGATCACCTTGAAGTCGGCCGAGGTCACAGCGGGAAGACCGAACTGCGCAGAGAATTTGTTTAGATCCGCGGTCGCAGTTGGATAGTCAAAGGCGTCGACGATCCCGATGGCCTTGGTGCCACCGATGGGATTGGTCTTAAAGGTGTTGGGATTGCAGCCAGCCACCGCCGTTACCAGATGGTAGAGACAGGCAAGCGAAGCCGGAGTCTCGAAGGCGGTACCGGTGAACGGGGGCCCAACGGGAGCCAACCCGGTTACATCGGGCAGGGCAAGCCCATTTGGATCGGCCCCCCACTTGGCCCGGTCCGCGGGCACAAAAATTCGAGTGTTCGTATGCATCCGATACCCGACGTCCTCAGGGCGTTCAATACTGGAATCAGGAATCACCACTCTGCCTTTGCGGGCCAAGGACCGTTCCTGGGCAGGCGTAGAAGTCGCGCTCCCCAATAGCAGCGCGGCGACAGCCGAAAACACAATTACTCGTCTCATTTGCACTTCCTCCTCTGTTCAGCAAGTTGGCTCACGTTTTGTTAAAGGTTGGGCTACTCGCCAACGGGGGGAGCCTTCTTCTGGGGAAAGGCTTTGGGCGAGAACAATTTGGCAGGACATTCTAACCCAAAGCGGCGTTTGGGCGCTCTAGAATTATGAACAAAGGGGAACTGTAATGTTCTAATGCTGAAAACCGTGATGCTGTGAAAGAAATTGCACACTGAGCCTAGGTCGACCCATGCCCCTTATCCCGGGTGGGCAAAGTTCACTTTGGGGACGTCAATTCGTGGCGGCCGACCCACCCGCGGCAACATGGCCCGGCCGAGCCCTGGTTGAACGGAGAGCCCTCAGCCGATTCTTTTGATGATGGTGGTCTCAAGTTCCCCGCCGCCGTTGCGTCTCACGAACATTTTGTCGGCGTCAAAGCAGACACTAACGGCGTCGCCAGCGGCGAATTCGCCGGGAGCGTAGCCGGCGGCGCCTCGACCGAGTATTCGCCCACGTAGCCGACGCCACTGACTCTGACCACGACTGCGGCTCGGCGTGAATGGCATTCCGCTTCACGCAGGATTTCTGTTTCGGCCTGGACCCAATTCTCGACGTCACGGCCAGCAATTCTGCCGTTGCGGATGTAGATTTCCTCCGCGCGTGGGCGAAGGGCTTCGTGGCGGTCCGGATCAATCGACGAAGGGTTGGACGGGTGTTTCGAGTGAAGTCACGGCTTCCATAAAGATGCTCTCCAGGTTTTGCGAGTCCCTGGGCAGGCCTGCGCTGGCAGGCAGGCTGCTTTCTGTTATGGTATTTGGGCGAAACCCGAGGCCGAGCCCCAGGCATCTTATGAAAGGAGGTAGCTGAGACAAAATTGGGAATCGGGTTCAAAAGGGCGTGGCGACCCTGAAAGCACAAAAGACAACAGCGCACATTTCGGCTCGAACCCGACGCCCCATGACCTCGCCGTGCGCGATGAAACCTCGGGAGTTGACCGGAATCGGGGGGGAGCCTAACATTACCGCCGAGCACGGTCGGAACAGCTCATGATCGGTCAGCAGGTATCCCACTATCGTATCCTCGGAAAACTTGGGGGCGGTGGTATGGGTATCGTGTACGAGGCCGAGGACTTGAAGCTGGGCCGACACGTAGCCCTGAAATTCATCCCAGAGAATCTGGCCGGCGATCCCAAATCGCTGGAGCGGTTTACTCGCGAGGCGCGGGCGGCCTCGCAGCTCAACCACCCCAATATCTGCACCATCCACGGCATTGAAGACAACAACGGGCATCCCTTCATCGTGATGGAGAAACTCGATGGCGAGAGCCTGAAACAGCACATCTCCGGCCATGCCATGGAGGTCGACAAAGTCCTCGACGTGGGAGTGCAGGTGGCGGAGGCGCTGGTGGCGTCGCACTCCAAGAACATCGTGCATCGCGACATTAAGCCAGCCAACATTTTTCTTACGCCGAGCGGCCAAGTCAAGGTTCTCGACTTCGGGCTGGCGAAACTCGTACACAACCTGGGAACCGAAGATGATGCCGGGGCCGACAATTCCCTGACCGCGATTGGCGTCATCCCGGGCACGGCCGTATATATGTCGCCGGAACAGGCGCGCAGTGAGACGGTAGACGCGCGCAGTGATCTGTTTTCTTTTGGCGTGGTCATGTACGAAATGGCCACCGGCAAGAAGCCGTTCACCGGAAATAATTCCCTGGTCACTTTGGATGCCGTGTTGCATTCGAAACCAGTACCGCCCCGCGACTTGAACCCAAAGATTCCCATCGAGCTCGAAGGGATCATCGGCAAGGCGATGGAAAAGAACCGCAACCATCGCTATCAGAGCGCGGCCGAAATGAAATCGGACCTGGCGCTGCTCAAGCGCGAGACCGAGTCTGGACAAATCAAGAGCGGAACCAACACTGCCAAGCTGCGGGCGGCGACCCGGACTTTTGGCCGGAACACGCGCTGGCAGATCTATCTCACGCTGGCAATGGCGGGCCTGCTGGTAACCGTACTCAGTGCGGTGGGCGCCTGGTGGTATAAACACCGCGAAGCGATCAATGCCGAGCAGCGCAATGCGATCGCAGTGCTGCCGCTGCAGGACATGAATGGCGATTTCAACATCGACTATCTCCGCTTCGCGCTGGCGGACGAGTTGACCAGCGTGCTGACCTATTCCCGGTCGCTGGAAGTCCGGCCATCCTCGGTCACCCGCCGGTACGTTGCCCTCGATCTCGATCCGAAAAAAGTGGGGCAGGAATTGCGCGTCGGGAGGCTGCTTTCGGGGTCGTTCCGCAAGCAAGGCGATCAGTTGTCGGTAACGCTGGAGGCCATCGATGTGCCGACCGACCGACTGCTTTGGCAGGCCAACGTCATGGCCAAGGCTGACGACCTGATCGGGCTGCAGGAGCAATTGAGCACGCAAGTGCAGCATGGCTTGTTGCCCATTCTGGGTGGCGCGGCCGGGGCTACCGAGGCCGCGGCGTCGCGGCCGAAGAATCAGCAGGCCTATGACTTCTATCTACGCAGCGTCGCGGTCCCGCATGATCCCAAGCCCAACAAGGAAGCGATCAAGATGCTGGAGTGGGCGGTGGGCATCGATCCAAGCTATGCACCGGCGTGGGAGGCCCTGGGACAGAGGTACTACTACGACTCGACTTTCGGCGGAGGCGGCGAAGAAATGTTCCAGCGGTCCAACGCCGCCTATGAACGCGCGGTGGCGCTGGACCCGAATCGGACGATGGCCGCGAGCAACCTGATTACAAACCGCGTGGAGCGCGGCGAACTGGGCCGCGCTTACGACGCTGCCACGGATCTGGTACGTCGGCGTCCGCAGAGCGCCGACGCTCACTTCGCTTTGAGCTACGTGCTTCGCTACGCCGGGATGCTCGATCAGTCCACGCAGCAGTGCAACACGGCGCGTTCGCTCGATCCTGGGAACTTCGCCTTCCGTTCCTGCGCCTGGTCCTTCCTCGAGATGGGCAAGACAGACCGCGCCATGGACTTCGTGCACCTGGACGCGGGTTCGGAGTGGGCGGCCTGGGTCACGCCGTATGTGTATATCGCAGAGGGAAATATGGCGGAGGCTCGCGCTACCGCGAAGAATATGGGGACGGCCTCCTCCTATCACCGCCCGCTGATGGAGGCTTGCACGGCGGCGCAGCGCCCGGCCGACCTGGCAAAAATTGTGCGCGACGCGGAATCATCGGTGATGATGGAACCTGACGCCGAGGCGTGGTATCACGTGGGAGCACTGATGGCAGCCTGCGGGCAGAATGAACCCGCCCTCAGGCTGTTCAAAGCTGCGGTACAGCAGAATTATTGCGCACACACGGCGCTGCTGGACGATCCTCTGTTGAAGGATCTCCGGAAAGAGACGGCGTTCAACGAAGTTCTGACCGCCTCCAGTAACTGCGAGGCGGTACTGAAGGAAGGGCGGCAGTAGGGTTTCCACTACCCCGCTGCGGGTTTTTCGGCGAGACCCATTCAATTTATGCGCGACTTTACGCGGCGCACGTTGCTGAAATCATCGATCGCGGGAGCAGCGACTCTAGGACTTCCGTCCCTGGCGTTCAGTTCCGACTCTGCGGCGCCAGCACGCAAGGGGCGAATCCATCAGTCCGTCTGTCAGTGGTGCTACCCTCACACTCCTCTGGACCAATTGGCGGAGTATGCAGCAAAGATCGGACTTCGGGGAATTGACCTGCTAAAGCCGGAGGAATATGAAATCCCGCGCCGCTACGGCCTGGCGTGCACTATGGGATATGCCGGCGGCGGCGAAATTGGCAAAGCCTTGAATCGCGTCGAAAACCATGCCGCGATTGAGGAGGCGTTTCGCGCCAACATCCCGCGCGCGGCGAAGGCGGGCGCTCCCAACGTCATTACTTTTTCCGGCAACCGGGGCGGCATGTCGGACGACGAAGGCGCGAAAAATACCATCGCCGGATTGAACCGCGTCAAGAAAATCGGGGAAGATCATGGCGTGACGATCTGTCTGGAACTGCTCAACAGCAAACGCGACCATCACGATTACATGTGCGACCACACGGCCTGGGGAGTGCGCGTGATGCAGGAAGTGAACTCGCCCAACGTGAAGCTGCTTTACGACATCTACCACATGCAAATCATGGAGGGTGATCTGATCGCGACCATCCGCGACAATGTCCAGTGGATCGGCCACTTTCATACTGGAGGCGTCCCCGGCCGCCACGAACTCGACGGCACGCAGGAGATTCAGTGGGACGCGGTTATGCGGGCCATTGCCGACGCCGGCTATAAGGGCTATGTGGCGCATGAGTTCCTGCCCACCGGCGATCCGCTGGTTTCGCTGCGGAAGGCCGCGGACTTGTGTGATGTTTGAGCCGGACATCTTTAGCTGAACTATGCGGCGGAACGCGGTGTCCAGAAAGAATTTGCGTCAAAGCAGGGGTAGGCCCCATCCTTGTAACGTGAGAAATCCCGGACCCGTCAGCCTGCCGTGCCTCGCTCGCGGCGTTTCCACAGTATTTCTGAAACTCGGTTCCTTCGGGCTGAACTTGGTTGGCCTCGTCACGATCCTCGCTCTCGCGGCACCCGCGCAGGCTCCGTCAGCCGCCCATGAGACTTCGACGGCCGCCAAGGCGTCGACGCCCCAATCCTCTCCCACCGAAGTCCTCGCCGATCCTCCCGGCCTGCTCTACCAGGGCGTTCCGGCGGAGATCCCTCAAGATGAAGGAGTGGCCGGCTTGGGCCTCGAGCTGCTGCGTCTGGGAACGACCGCGCGCCTGATGCAGGTCGTGGCGCATCCTGACGACGAAGATGGTGGGATGCTCACGCTCCAGGCCCGCGGGCACGGAGTGAGCGTCCTGCTGATGACACTGACTCGGGGTGAAGGCGGGCAGAACAAGATCGGCAGCAATTTGTCAGACGTGCTGGGTGTACTCCGCGCGCTCGAACTGTTGGCTTCCGACCAGTATTACGGCGTCGAGGAGCGCTTTTCGCGCGTCGCTGACTTTGGGTTCTCCAAGAGCCCAGACGAAACGTTCGCCAAGTGGGGCGGCCACGACGTGGCCCTGGGCGACGTGGTGCGAGTCATTCGGACCTTTCGTCCCGATGTGCTGGTCCCGCGGTTTTCCGGGACTAGTCGCGATGGCCATGGGCATCATCAGGCTTCGAGCATTCTCGCGCAGGAGGCCTTTCGGGCGGCGGCTGACCCGTCGCGTTTTCCCGAGCAGATTGCCGAGGGACTCACCCCCTGGCAGGCGAAGAAGTTTTATATCGGAAACGTCTGTGGCTTTGGCGCAATGACGTGTCCCGACGCGGACTGGACTCTGAAGCTCAATACCGGCGAAAAGAGCAGCGAGTTGGGCATGTCCTACGTTCAGTTCTCTCTGCAGGGGCTACGGCACCAGATGTCGCAGGGCGCGGCCAACTGGACCGTCGATCCGGGAGACCGGTTCACGTTTTACAAGCTGGCAGATTCAGTCGCGCCTTCCACCCCTGGCAAGGATGGTCACGAAAAGGATTTCTTCGACGGACTCGACACGACCCTGCCGGGGCTGGCGTCGAGGTTGGGTGCGGAGGAGCCCAAGGTTCCGCAACTGCGCCAGCAGTTGGCGGAAATTCAAAAGCAAGTTGCGGAGGCGGCCCTGGCCGCCAAAAACGATGCATCCGGGGCGGCTGCGCCGCTCATCAAGGTCGTGGCCGGATTGAACCGCGTGAGCGGCGAGGTGAATCGTGCCCCGCTCAGCCCGGCGGCGAAGTTCGATTTTCTATCGCGGATCGACGAGAAGCTGGAGCAGGCGCAGACCGCGTTGAATCTGGCTCTGGGAGTGAGCCTCACCGCCGATGTCTCGTCCGATGGCAACCGCGACGCCCAGCCACGAAAAGAAGCGGATGCGCTGACTACGGTTTCCCCAGGCCAGGAGTTTCTCATCGCCGCAAAATTCCACAACGGCTCGAACCAACCGCTGCTCATCGATCAGATCAAACTCGAAGTTCCAGCGGGATGGAACACGATCAGCGGCAAAACCAAACCGGAAACGATAAAGCCGGGAGAAGATTTGCATGCCAATTTCCGGTTGCGCGTGCCCAACGACGCGAGTTACACCCGGCCGTATTGGCATCGGGACGATCCCGATACCGAGAGCCTGAACCACATTGACAACCAGAAGTACGCAACTCTTCCCTTCCCGCCTCCGGCGCTGCGCGCTCATGTTGAGTATTCCGCCAGCGGGCCGGGCGGAACGAAAACGCGGAATGGCATTACGGCCGTCGTGGTCACGCCTTTTCTGGGGGAGGCCGGAAAGCTGCGCACTCGCCCGCTGGCGATCGTGCCCGCGTTCTCCGTGGAATTGGAGCCGGGCACGCAAGTCATATCGACCCACAATGGCTCAACCTCCACGGTTACGGTGGGAGTGAGGAGCAATCTCGCCCGCAGAGTGCACGGCGTACTTCGGCTGGAACTGCCCCAGGGTTGGCGGTCGGAGCCTGCTGAGTCCGCTCTTGACCTGACCCATCGCGGAGAGAAAAAAGACTCCCAGTTTAAGGTCTTCCCTGCCGGCTTACTGGAGGGTCGAGCGACGGTCCGCGCAGTGCTGGACTCCGAAGGTAAAACCTACGGCGAAGGATACACCTTGGTGACGCGCGAGGATCTCGGCAGTTTCTACTACTATCAGCCGGCGCGGCAGCGCGTGAGCATCGTTGATGTCCGCGCCCCGCACGATCTCAAAGTCGGCTACATCATGGGAGCGGGCGACGATATTCCAACTGTCCTCAAGCAGGTTGGAATAGACGTCACCTTGATTCCGGCAGAAAAACTAGCCTCGGAAGATCTCGGAAAATACGGAACGATCGTACTGGGCATTCGCGCCTACGACACGCAGAAAGAAGTTGCGGCCAATAATAAGAAGCTGTTGGATTTCGTTTCCGCCGGCGGAACTCTGGTGGTGCAATACAACACCGGTACAGGAGATTTCAATAGCGGAAAGTTTACTCCTTATCCTGCGGAACTCAGCCGGGCGCGGGTGTCGGTCGAAGAAGCTCCGGTAGAAATTCTGGCGCCGAACGATCCCGTCTTCCAATCTCCCAATGTCATTACGGCCCGCGACTTCGACGGATGGGTGCAGGAGCGCGGCTTGTATTTCATGAGCAAATGGGATGAACATTTCACGCCCCTGTTGTCCAGCCATGACCCGGGTGAAGACGCGCAGAAGGGCGGATTGCTGCGCGCTCCATTCGGCAAAGGAGCGTACATCTATACCGGCTACGCGTTCTTCCGCCAGCTGCCTGCGGGCGTGCCCGGAGCGGTGCGACTATACGTAAATCTGTTAAGCGCGGGAAAACTCAAGCCCTAGAGACGTGGCTTGCTGTATCTCTGCCGGCGGCGTTGCGGACCCAAAGTTCTGAGGTGCTGCCGGCAGAGACGTTGCCAGCAACGTCTCTACGAAAAATGCAATCTCCGACCAATCCTGAAGCCAGTTCCCCCAGCCTTATCCGTGGCATGGGCCTCGGCGCCGCCACTGCGCTGAACATGATTGACATGATCGGCGTGGGCCCGTTCATCACCATGCCCCTGGTGGTGGCCGCGATGGGCGGCCCGCAGGCGCTATTGGGATGGATCATGGGCGCGTTGTTCGCCATGTGCGACGGGCTGGTATGGGCCGAACTGGGCGCGGCCATGCCGGGCTCGGGCGGATCGTATCGCTACCTGCGTCAAACCTACGGGCCCCAGAAACTTGGACGCCTGATTTCATTTCTGTTTATCTGGCAGCTATCGTTTAGCGCTCCGCTCTCGATTGCCTCCGGCTGCATCGGCCTGGCAGGATATGCCGCATATTACTGGCCGGGGCTGGAGACGATCCTGGCCCACCACGACGCCGCACTGCACGTCCCGTGGGCGGGAACCCTCGAGGTGAGCTGGATCGTGACTCCGGGCACCTCAATCGCGGTGGGCATCTGTCTTTTCACCGTGTTTCTTCTCTACCGGCACATCACAGTGATCGGGCGCCTTTCGAAAGTGCTGTGGCTTGGTGTCATGGGCACCATGGCGTGGATTATCTACGCCGGGCTCACGCACTTCAATGCGGCACAGGCCTTCGATTTCCCCCCAGGTGCGTTCCACCTCTCGCACAGCTTCTTCACCGGGCTCGGCGGCGCCATGGTCTACGCCGCGTACGACTATTGGGGATATGGCAACGTCTGCTTCCTGGGCGACGAGATCAAAGACCCGGGCAAAAACATTCCCCGGGCGCTGCTGCTTTCCATTCTGCTGGTCGCGTGTCTATACATAGTGATGAACGTGTGCATCCTGGCGGTGGTTCCGTGGCGCGAGATGGTGCACATGGGACAGAACAACAGTGGGTTGTACATTGTCTCGTTGTACATGCAGCGAATTTACGGCCCGTGGGCGGCACGCGTGGTGACAGCCCTCGTCCTCTGGACGGCGTTCGCCTCTGTTTTTTCGCTCGTGCTCGGATATTCGCGGGTGCCCTATGCGGCGGCGAAGGACGGTAACTATTTCCGGGCCTTTGCCAAAGTACATCCGGTACACCGGTTCCCCTCCGTTTCCCTGCTGGCGCTGGGTGCGGTGGCGGCGGCGTTTTGTTTTCTGCGCCTGAAGGATGCCATCGCCGCGCTGGTTGTGATCCGCATTATCGTGCAGTTCCTGGTACAGGCGCTGGGATTGATTGTGTTAAGAATCCGCGAGCCCGAGATGCCGCGGCCGTTCCGCATGTGGCTGTACCCGTTACCTGCGTTACTGGCGAGCGCAGGCTTTCTCTTCATATTGTTCAATCGGGAGAACTGGCAACGGGAGGTCCGGTATGCAGTGATCATTCTGCTGACCGGCGTGGTCATTTACATGATTCGCGCCTGGAAGGATTCAGAGTGGCCGTTTGCGGCGGTGCCGGAGAAGGCTGCAGGTTCGTAGAAGCACGGTCAAGCGCTCAACACCAGCGCTCAACACCGTAGAGAAGACGCGGGAGATGGCAGACAACATCACAGTTTCGCCGGTTCGGGGCGCCAGCATCCAGCGGGCCGATGCGGCTTGGGCGCCATTAGGCGAACCGCTGTTTCGATCAATATGGATCGCCGCAGTTGTTTCTTACACCGGTACGTGGATGCAGAACGTCGGCGGCGGCTGGCTGATGACTCAGCTCACCACCTCGCCGCTGATGGTGAGCCTGGTACAGGCCGCCGCGGCGGTTCCGTTCTTCCTCGTGGTTTTGCCGGCCGGCGCGCTAGCCGACATGGTCGACCGGCGCCGGCTGCTGCTTTTCACCCAGGGTTGGATGGTGGTGGCAGCGGCCGCGCTTGGCGTCCTCACCCTGCTGCAGGCGGTGAATCCGTGGGTGCTGCTGGTGTTCACGTTTTTGCTTGGCCTGGGGGCGGCGATGAACGATCCCGCCTGGCAGGCGATTACTCCCGAGGTAATTTCGCAGGAGCGTCATGCATCGGCCGTGGCCTTGAACTCGGCCGGGTTCAACGTGGCGCGGGCGGTCGGTCCGGCGCTAGGAGGACTCGTCGTCGCGGCCGCCGGATCAGGCTGGTCGTTTCTGCTGAACGCAGCCTCCTTTTTCGGCGTCATCTTCTTTCTCTACCAGTGGCGGCGGGCGCCGCGCGAGACATTGCCACAGCAAAAGGTGTGGGATGCGATCGTCGAGGGCTTTCGCCATGTGCGCGCAACGCCGCAGGTACGATCGGTCTTGATCCGCACGGGAGCCTTCAGCCTGGGCGCAACTTCGCTCCTGGCGCTGCTTCCCGTCGTCTGCCAGCCCCACGGGGCGCAAGGATACGGTTTTCTGCTCACCTGTTTTGGCCTGGGCGCGCTGGCTGGTGCCGCAGTATTGCCGCGCTTGCGCTTGCGCTATTCGGTGGACGGCCTGGTGGCCGGCGCAACCGTCGTCTTCGCGGCCATGACCTTCATGGCGGGTCAAACGCATATCTTTGAATGGCTGTGTCTGGTATTGTTTACGGCTGGAGCGGCCTGGATCGGCATCCTGGCCTGCTTCAACGTCGTGGCCCAAACGATGTGTCCCTCGTGGATGCGCGGTCGCGCTCTCTCCATGTATCTGCTGGTACTACAGGGCGGTATGGCCCTGGGCAGCGCCGTCTGGGGAGCATTGGCCTCGTGGCAGGGCGTTCCGGCGGCATTAATGTGGTCGGCCCTGGCCATGGTCGTAGGATTAACCAGCATCGTTAGGCATCGTTTGTCGGCTGCAGAGTTGAAGACGGCTCCGGCCGTTGTGAGAGATTAGACCACAGGGGGAATTGATGAGGAGAACTCTGGCCGTGGTAGCGTGCGCCTTGATGGCATTGACCGTTGCCGCAGTCGCGCGGACGCCAAAGCCCAAGGAGGAACGTCGTTCGGTCACTGAGATATTGAACCATACGGTCAGCAATCTCGAGTACGAGTTTGTTCCCGCCGCAGAGGCCATGCCCGAAGACAAGTTCGGATTCGCCCCCACTAGCGGTGAGTTCAAAGGTGTGCGCACATTCGGCGAGCAGATCAAGCACGTGGCGGCTGTGAACTACGAACTCGGAGCGGCTATTCTGGAGCAGAAGCCGCCGGTCGACATCGGCATGGAATCAGGTCCCGACTCAGTCACGACGAAGGCGGACATCTTGAAATACCTTAAACAATCGTTCGAATACGTACACAAAGCTGTCGCCACGATCAACGAAACCAATGTGACGGCAACCGTGAGAAGCCCCTTCGGCGAGGGAAAAGTATCACGCCTCGGCCTGGCAGCCGCGGTTTCGTCGCACGGTTACGACCACTACGGGCAGATGGTGGAGTACCTGCGAATGAACGGGATCATCCCCCCAGCCAGCCGCTAAGCCTGAGTGTAACTAAGTTTCCTATCACAGGATGCCTTCAGGCATCGCGTCGGTAGGTTCGTATGAGGGCATCCCCCAGGTAAGTAGGGGTCGCATCCGGGCATCATTCAGGCAAATAAGGTTCGTATCAGGGCATGCCTTCAGGCATGCCCTGAGTGCAGCATCACAGGTGCGCCTCCGGATCAAACTTCCACCACGAACCGCTAGCCTAGGCCCCGATGGATCTCGGACTGGCGACCGGGATCAGGTTGCTGCGGTGCTGTTCGAAGGTGACTGTCGGGTCCGAGGCGAACCGGTCCGGATACGATTCGAGGGCTCGCAGAAAGGCTTCTATCTCCTCTAAGACCTGCTCATTGTTCCAAACCTGAGCCTCCACCCTTTTGCCAACTAAAATCAGATTCTTCACACCCCACACTCCTACGTCCGAACGAGTCCGCACCCTCAGATGCCGCAGCCCTGCACTTTGCTGCCATTAACAAATACTGCAAATGTAGATTCGGGCTTTTGGGGGAAGGTTGAACTTACCCGGAACGCCGCCCGTGAAGCAATGGCCCGTTCGGGCTAAACCGACGCTTAGAAACGCGCTCCAGCCATGGCAATGGCGGTGGGAAGGAGTTCGGCGGCAAGCCCGTTTCTTGAGAGATGAGCTGAGACAACTTTGCGTACTTTTAGCACCGAAGCGTTGGGGGCTAGAAACATCAGGACCGAAGGACCTGCTCCACTGAGGACTGCGCCGAGAATGCTTTCTCTCCCTCTCAATTCCTCGAGACAAGGCAGCAGCGGACAAAGCCTTGCGCGGTACGGCTGATGGATGCGGTCCTCAAGAGCGGCGGATAGCAGGTCGTGCCGCCCTTGCGTGAACGCCGCCAGCAGCAGCATCGAGTTCTGAATGTTGATGACCGCGTCGGCCCGCGAATACCTCTCCGGCAGCACCCGGCGCGCCTCCTCTGTGCAGAGGCTCTGGCTCGGCACGGCAAGCAGTAGCGGCCACTTCCCTTTCGGGCGAACGCAGACAACCTGGGCTTCAGCCTCTGTCGCCATGCGCGCCACCGTAAGCCCACCCATCCAGCAGGCGGAGGCGTTGTCGGGATGGTGCTCGCGGCGGGAGGCTTCCCCGATGATTTGTGCGTCGCTCCAGTGCAGCCCGCCGAAGTGCACCGCCAGAGCAATGCCCGCCAGCCGCGCGGCAGCCGACGAGCCGCAACCCTTGCCGATCGGAATGTCGTTGGCAACGCCCAGTGACAAAGGTGTAGGGTGTTGGCCCGCGGCTTCGAGCACTTCGCCATACGTATGCAGGATGAGGTGGTTTTTGAGCGCTCCGCAGATGTCACGATCGCGACCGGTCGCGGTAATGGAAAACTCCCTTGCCCGGTGCGCATCGATCTTGATGTAAAAATCCATGGCCAGAGCAGCGGCGTCGAATGCGGGTCCAAGATTGGCCGACGTGGCGGGAAGGGAGATGCGGAACTGTTTTGGGATTTTGGTTTTCGATGGCATGAGCAATCGTCGCGGTTCAGGACTTCTCAGCTTGCTCCAGGATTTGGATCACCGCGTCCAGCGTGGCATCCAGCACAATGGGCGGACGGCGTAAGCGCTCCACTGCGCGGCTCGCACCCTCGGCGCCTTTGAACAATTCGCCGCGATGGAAGTCGATGGTGAAGTCGGGATCCTTCAGCAAATTCCCGGTCAGCACGAGAACCACGGTCTCATCCGGCTTCACGAATCTTCGTTGCACCAGTGTCTTCAAACCAGCGAGCGTCACCGCCGACGCCGGCTCGCACCCGATGCCTTCAGCCCCAATCTCTGCCTTAGCTTGAGCGATCTCGATTTCGCTGACCTGCTCGCAGGCCCCGCCCGTGGCTTCCAGGACGCGAGCTGCTTTCTTCCACGACGCCGGATTCCCGATGCGAATCGCCGTAGCGCGGGTCTCGGCCTGCACGCTGACGAGCCGTTCGCCCTTGGCTTCGCGCAAAGTACGCACCAGAGCGTTCGCTCCTTCCGCCTGAATGACTGACAGCTTGGGCAGATGAGAAATCAACCCGACTTCGCGCATTTCAAGCAGCGCCTTGCCGAGGGCGGAGCTGTTTCCGAGATTACCGCCAGGAACAATGATGTGGTCGGGAACTTGCCAGTCGAGTTGTTCCAGCAGTTCGAGCGCAATTGTCTTCTGGCCTTCAAGACGAAACGGGTTGATCGAATTCAACTGATAGACCGGCGCGCGCAGCACCAGTTCCTGCAGCAGCCGCAGGCAGCCGTCGAAGTCGGTGCGCAACTGGCAGGTGACCGCGCCATAGTCGAGGGCCTGGGAGAGCTTGCTCCACGAGATCTTCCCATCCGGAACCAGCACCAGACTGCGCATGCCTCCGCGAGCGGCATAGGCAGCCATCGACGCGGAGGTATTCCCGGTCGAGGCGCAAGCGACCCACCGGAATCCGGCGCGGCGGGCAAAGGTGGCGGCGACGGTCATGCCCGTATCTTTGAACGAACCGGTGGGATTCATCCCCTGGTGCTTGGCGAAAAGGCGCGGCACGCCCGTGATGTGCGCGCACTGCGGAAGTTCGTAGAGCGGAGTGTTCCCTTCGTGGAGGGTGACCACTTCGGGATCGTTCTCGATCGCGGGCAGCAGCTCTCGGAATCGCCAGACCCCGCTCAAATCGACTGCGCTAAGCGAGAGCCGGCGTTTGCGCCACACGGACTTCAGGTCGGAGGCATCGGGCTTGGCTTCCTGCCAGTGAGGATAGGTGATTTCGAGCAGGTCTCCGCAACGAGCACAACGGAAATTCTGGGTCGCATGGTCGCTGAGGTCGCCGCAGGCGATGCAGCGAAAGCGCGAATTTGCGGGCTGCACAACGGGCACAGAACTGGAAGACGGTGGCATGGCCCGTATCTATTTCCCTCCCCGCAGATACTGGTCGGTCTTGTTGATCCAGTCGGCGCGCGGGGGGGCGAAGACGTCGAGGTCGACCGTATCTTCCATGGCCTCGGCTTTGTGCGGCATATGCGAAGGGATGCAGAGAGTTTCTCCCGCATGGACGACGATCTCTTTACCATCGATCCAGAATTTGAGCGCGCCCTCAAGAATGTAGGTCAACTGCTCGTTGTGGTGGCTATGCTGCGGGACGATGCACCCTTTCTTCAGCAGCACCCGGGCCAGCATGATTTCCTGGCCGACAACGAATTGCCGCTGCAGCAGTGGGTTGAGATCTTCCAGCGGTACGGTGCTCCACGGAATGTACTGGAGCGCGGCCGGGCTAGCAGCGTGCTTCTTGAGCGCGCTCTTGGCGCGGGCGTGTGCACCCGAGGTCCGGGTTCGCTTGATTGGGGACGATTTGGACTTGATTTTCTTTGCCATGCAAATTTGTGGTACGGAGGATTGGTTTTTGCGCCAACACCCGATTGTAAGGGAAACGCGGGGATTCACAATCCTTTATACACGCCGCCGTCGACCAGCACGGTCTGGCCGGTAATGTACGAGGCTCGCTCGGAAGCCAGCCAGACGATGGTTTCCGCCACTTCGCCAGGCTCACCCAGGCGCTTGAGGGGAGCTTCGGCGGCCCATCCATCGAAAAGTTCTTGCTCCGTTTTTCCCGAGGCAGCAGCCCGGGCTTTCGCCAACTGCTTCAGGCGGTCGGTGGAGGTGAAGCCGGGACCCACGTTGTTGACCAGGATTCCGTCTTTCCCAAACTCGTTGGCCAGGCTCTTCACCAGGCCAACCACGGCGGCGCGCACGGCGTTCGACAGCACCAGGTCGGCGACCGGCTGCTTGGTCGTGATCGAGGTGAGGGTGATGATCCGTCCCCAGCGCTGCCGCTGCATGTGGGGGATGACCGCGCGAGCAAAGTAAACCGTGCTCATGAAGTTCAATTCGAGCGCGCGCTGCCAATCGTCGAGGCTGGCGGCCAGAAATCCCTTGGCCGGTGGGCCACCCGCGTTGGTGACGCAGATGTCGACGCCCCCAAACTTGCCTGCTACTGCGGTGACGAAACGACTGACGGCGGCGGAGTCGGAGACGTCCAACGCCTCGGCGAAGACTTCGGCGTGCTGCTTTTTTTCGATCTTGTCGGCGGCGGCCTCGAGCGTCTGTGGATTACGGGCGCACATGGCGATCCGGCATCCTTCGGCGGCAAAGGCTTCGGCGGTGGCCAGGCCAATCCCCTGACTGGACGCGGCAACCAGGGCAACGCGGTTTTTCAGTCCCAGATCCATATCGAATCGACTTGAAGTCAATGAATGCGGCATTATAAACGGTCGCGTCCGCGCTGTTGTCCGGGATTGGCTTGCCGGAGTTGCACCGGCGCATTAACCTTGAAGGACGAGGTCGCTCATGAAACGCTGCACCCATCGCCCAGAAACCACCGCCGTGCACGGCGCGGCCGACCTGGAGAAGAAAAACGGTCCCGTTACCACGCCCATCTATCAAACCTCCACCTTCGAAGTCACCGACAACGACCAGCAGCAACGCGTGACCTCAACCGACCGCTACTATACGCGGTGGGGAAACCCGACGAACACGGTCGCGGAAGAAACACTCGCCGCACTCGAAGGTGTCGAGGGGGCGCGCACCTTCGCTTCGGGCATGGGGGCGATCACCAGCACGATCCTGGCGCTGCTGAAAACCGGGGACCACATCGTGGCCCAGCGTGACATCTATGGCGGAGTGACGAAGTTCTTCTCCGAGTGGCTGCCCAAGATGGGGATTGAGACGACGTTCGTGGATACGACGGACTATGAGCAGCATGCGCGGGCGATCCGGCCCAATACGAGGCTGTTGTACCTGGAGTCGCCGACCAATCCGGCGTTGCGGGTGGTCGATATGAAGAAGGCTGCCGCACTGGCGAAGCAGCACGGACTGATCAGCATGATCGACAGCACGTTCGGCACGCCCATCAACCAGCATCCAGCCGAGTACGGAATTGATCTGGTGATGCATTCGGGGACGAAATACTTGAGCGGCCATGCCGACCTGACTTGCGGGGTGGTGTGCGGACGGCGCGAACTGATGAAGCAGTTGTGGGAGACACGGACGACGCTGGGCAACTGCATGGACCCGCATGCGGTGTGGCTGCTGATCCGGGGAATGAAGACGCTGGCGGTCCGCGTGTCGCGCCAGAACGAGAACGCCCAGCGTGTGGCAGAATTCCTGGAGCGGCACGCGAAGGTGCGGCGCGTGCATTATCCGTTTCTGAAGAGCCATCCGCAGTACGCAATCGCGAACCAGCAGATGACCGGCGGCGGCGGCATGGTGACCTTCGAAGTGGAAGGCACCGGCGAAGACGCGCGGCGGGTGAGCGAGGCCATGACGTTGTTCACGCTGGCAACCAGCCTGGGTGGAGTCGAGTCTCTGGTATCGATTCCAGTGCTGACGTCGCACGCCATGATCTCGGCCGAGCAGCGGAAGAAAATGGGCGTGACCGAGCAGATGGTGCGGCTGTCGGTCGGGATTGAGAGTGCCGACGATCTGATCGCCGATCTGGAGCAAGCGCTGGAGACGGTTGGGGCGCGGGCCACCGTGCAGGTGGGAATAGATTAGCCGCGAGCCAGGATAAGGCCTCTGCGTTGTTCAAGGACGCGAGTCCAAAACGAAACCCGGTCTCTAGCGAGGCCGGTTTTCTTCTTATCGCCGTAATTCCGTCTAGAAGTTAAACCGCGCGCCAAACTGGAACTGGCGCGGGGTGTTGAGGTCTTGTGTAATCGCGCCGTATGGCTGGCCGCCAGTTGATGTCATGCCTTGCCTGCTCGGGGCTGCAAACTGGCGTGTGTTGCTCAAATTGTAAGCCGAGACGTCGAAGCGAAGCGCCATGGCCTCCTTGATCTTGAACGTTTTGTAAATGGACATGTCGAAGTTGCGCGCTCCCTGGGTCCTAACGTGATCCAGATAAGCGGGCGCAGTCCCGGGAACGAAGGGGCTGGCCGGAAAGGCGAAACAGCTATTGTTGACCCACTGGCTGGCGGACCTTTGGAATCCACTCGAGGGATTACAGACCAGGTCGGCCCGCTGATTGAAATAAGAACCGGAAGGCGCTGATATGACTGGTGAAGCAATCGGGACGCCCGTACCGAGGTAGAGAATGCCGTTGACCGTCCAGCCGCCCGCAACGGCGTTCGCAATGCCATTCAGATTTACAGCCTGGCCCTTGCCAATCGGCAGGTCATAGGATGCCTGACCGGTGAACGAGTACTTCACGTCCTGAGGAGCTATTGCGTGTTCGAAGCGCAGATTTCTCCAGTCCTGGACGACGGTAGAGTGAGTACCGACAAACCCCAGGGGAGGGCGCCCATCATCGGTCATCAACTTCCCCCAAGTGAAGGTGGCAAGTGTGGTGAAGTGACCGGTCAGCCTCTTCTGCACCTTGGTTTGCACGGAACTGTACTCAGAGTCTCCCGCGGGGTAGCCATTCACGAGAACGCCGTTGCCGCTGTTAACACCAGTACTCCCATCATAGCCGCCGTTGCCAAACTGCGGGAAAGGCTGGAGTGTCGCCCAGAGAGGAACTGGACCGCTGAAATTGGAGTTGAGGCTCACCGGCCCGGTGTTGGGCACCATGCAGCCCGCCGCCGGCACGACACACAGCGAACTGCCATATTTTTGGATCGTGCCGAGATCGAGCTGGTTCAGATCGACACTGGAAATGGGCAGGAAAAGTCCTCGGCTCCCGATATAGCCGACGCTCACGATGACCTGATGCGGCAGCTCATACTCTAAGCCGAAGTTGAAATTGTAGGTGGCAGGTGTGCGCTGGGAGTGCAGCACGGTGCTCAAAGATATTCCGAAGTTATTGGTGAGACCCGAGGGCGAACTGATCGGTTCAATTACGCCGTTAGGAAAGGGATTACTTAACGAAGAGATACCCGTGAAACTCGGTGCGGGACTTCCAGCCGCAGCCCCACTACATAACGAGGTGCCGTTAAAGGTTGTATTGCCGCTCGCAGTCAGGCAAGTGGCGTTCCACGTCGTTGACGTAGAGTACCCATCCGTGTCATTGCCGGCGCTGGCGACGTTGTGCAGACTGGGGCCATAGTAGATGCCTGCGCCACCGCGCACCACAAAGTGCTGGACGGGCTGCCAGGCGAATGCCAGGCGCGGCCCGAAGTCGTGCATGTTTGTCGTGAACGGAGAGCGATGGCTGCCGTTGGCGTAGATCTCTGCACCGGTAAAGGGAACGTTGTTTAAGCTGCCGACGGCACGAGGATCGAAGTATTCCAGGCGGTTGAAACGCTCGTTGCGCCCTCCGAAGATGTCCCAGCGCAGGCCGGCGGTGATCGTCAGAGATTTCGAAGCATGGAAGGTATCTTCCACGAAGGCCGCATAGTAGGGGTTGGATTCGGCTACTTTGACATCCTTGGTGAAATTGGGGTAGCCAGTATTCCCTTCAGTGCCCGGAGCCATCCCCATTCCGACTAGGATAGAGGCGAAATCGCTGCCCCCAACAGGAGTTTTATCATTCAGTGACCGTTCGGTTGCGGTGAAGTCGAAACCGTACGCGCCCGCGGGGGCTGGTGGCTGGGTGACGTTGAGATAACGCTTCATCCACTCGAAGCCGAACGACAATTCATGTTTGCCGTGCACCTTGTTGAGGGTGGCGCTGGCGTCGCTGTTCATGCTGGCATAAAAGAACAGATTGTAGTTGGCAGTGCCGCCAACCCCTTCTTGACTTGAACCAACCAGGTCATTGAAGACCACAAACGGTAGCTGTTTGACGACCTGCTCCGCGGCCAGCGAGGCGGGAAAGCCGAGCTTCGTAATGTCGACGCTGCCGTAGGAAGGCTGCCCTTGCTGTTCCTCGTGGTGGCGAGTAAAGGAGTAGCGCAAATTCAGCACCGTAGAAGAATTGAGGGTAAGGTCGTCGGCCACCAGGACGTTGCGCCCATTGGTAAGGTTCTGGGCATAATTGGGGTCCCACCCGGGAGCTGGGAAAACGTTGGCCTGGGTAAAGAACAAGTGGTCATAGGAAAACCTGGTGAACAGGCGCTGCTTCTCGCTTGCGTTCCAATCCACCCGTACGTCGAACCTGTGCGCTTTAAATGGATCCAAGCCGGGCAACCCGAAATTATTTGCGACGTCACCGGTTGCCTGATCACAGGAGGTGGGGTCAGGGATGTTGCAGTGTGGCATATTGGCCAGATAGAGCAAGCCTATGGGGTTAGGATTTGAAATGATGTTGCCAGGAAATGCTTGCCGCAGGCCGGCTACATCGGGCTTAGTGGGATCGTAGATGGTAAAACCCATCTTCGAGAAGTCTCCCGTCTTTTCGGCACTGGTAGGGACGGTAAAAGTGTCGAGGCCTTCGAATTGCGTCTGTTGCGTGTCCTCGTAATCCCCAAAGAAGAAAACCTTATCGCGCTTAATAGGTCCCCCAATGGCGCCACCCTCCTGATAACGGTGGAAAGACGGAGGTGTGTTCTTCAGGCCCTGGGACAATTGAGTGTTCTTATTGAAATAGTCGTTGGCGGACAGGACATCGGGACGGAAGACCCCGAAGGCGTCGCCATGAAACTTGTTGGTGCCAGATTTGCTCACCAGGCTGATGACGCCGCCGCCGCCGCTCTGGTATGACGCGGCCGTATTCTGGGTCTCAACGCGAACCTCCTCAACTCCATCTTCGGGAATATTCATCGCCGGGATGATGGCGGCGGAGTTGTTTTCCGCAATTCCGATGGGGGCGCCATCGAGCATGTAGTAAACCGATCCCACAAGCGAGCCGTTGATGGTGTCGGCGGAGACGTCCACTCCCGGGCGCCCGTTTGAGATGTTCTGCACGGACTGAAAGGAATCGCTCGAATTGGGCGAACCGTTGACCGCAATCACACCGGCGCTTAATTGAATGAGATCGTAAACGTTGCGGTAAAGCAGCGGGACGCGATCAATCTGCTCGGAGGGGATCAGCGAGCCGACGGTTGAGTTGGTGGGCTCGACCAGGTCGGCGGTTTCGACGACGACTACCTTTTCGGTGGCAGCGCCGATTTGCAGCGCAAGGTTGACCTCGGTGACCTGATCGACATTGACCGTGATTTTGTCTTGGGTGATGGTTTTGAAACCCGACTGGGTGGCGGTCACCTGATAGACGCCGGGATTGAGCGAGATGAAAGTGTAGAGTCCCGCGCCGCTGGTGATGGTGTGCTGGGTCACTCCCGTCGCAGGACTCACGAGGACGATTTGGGCGCCGGAAACTAGGGCCCCGCCCGGGTCGGTGACCAGGCCGCTGATACTACCCCTGCCGGCTTGGGCAAGCGCGACAGAAGCCGCGATGAGGCCAAGAAAACCAACCGAAAGAAAGTTCCGCACTGCCCTGACCATTGCATTTCCTCTGTTCATTATCGCGCTCCCCGTTTGGCGCGGGCTGGCTCCGCGCGCGTTTAGTTGCTTCTGCTCGTTTCGTCCGAACCTTTTGGTCCGGCGCGCCGTTCCCCATGCAGAACACGTATCCTGCGCTGAGACCCGAGATGCACTATTAAAACGTATGAATAGTGGCTTTGCATGGTATCGACTGTCAAGAAAAAAGCGTGCACCGAACCGGTTAGGCCGGTCCTGGGCGCGACAAAAATCGAATTCTCGCGATCAAAAAATCAACGCCACACCTACAGCAGGTTGCGCGTCGACTCGCGGACGACCAGTTCGGGAGCGACTTTGCGATGTGTGGCGCCGAACTCTCGTTTTTCGAGAACGGCATTGATGCCGTCGACCACAATGCCGACGGCCGATGCTCCCATCGATTCCATGGGCTGGCGGACGGTGGTCAGCGAGGGGGTGTAGAGCGCCGAGGCGGCGACGTCGTCGAAGCCGATCACCGAACACTGGTCAGGGACACGAATGCCCGCCTTCGAGAGGGCGTGGATGACCCCGAACGCACTCATGTCGTCGAACGCCAGAAGCGCGGTGAAGGAACGCCTCTGTTTGATCAACTCTTCGGTCAGCTTGTGGCCCGCTTCAAAGCTCGAGGTGGGATCCCGCGATTCCGGCAGTTCCATAATCAGGCGGGGATCAAGTTCGAGTCCGACCGACTTGGCGCAATTGCGGATGCCGCGCCAGCGCGGCGAAGTGTCGGTGAGGGCCTTTGGCCCCCGAATGAAGGCAATCTTGCGGTGGCCGAGCGAATACAGATGTTCGAGGGCGAGGTGGCCTCCAACTTCGTTATCGACGATGACGGAACTGATGGAATCGGTCTTCAACTCGAACCCGATCATGACGGTCGGGATGCTATTTTTCTCGAGGTCGCCCAGCAAGTTGATGTCGAGGAAGAGCCAGTTCGCCAGCACAATGAGGGCCTCGATCCGGCGGTCGAGGAGCATTTCAAGGTAGCGCTCGAAGCGCCCGCGTTCGTTGTGCACGTCAGTGAGGATGGGAAGATACGACGACTGGTAAAGAGTGTTTTCGATGCCGCGCAGGACAAGAGTGCAGTACGGGTCGGTCATGTCAAAGACCATCACGCCGACGGTGTGGCTGCGCTTGCTGCGCAGGGAGCGGGCGAACTGGTTGGGCCGGTAACCGAGTTTCTGCGCCGCGCGCTCGATTCGCTTCTTGGTGACGGCAGGAATGTAGCGCGCCAGCGGTGCGTTGTTCAGCACGATCGACACGGTGGTCGACGAGAAGCCGCTTTCCTTCGCCACATCTCGAATGGTCACCATCGCCGGAAGCGCGATCGCTTGAATTAAGTGCGGCCGCTGGCGGACACTACAGCAGAGAGTGGAATCAGTGTCAAGCGCTCGGATCACAACGGGACGTATTGCCTGCCTGCTTGGCGGCGCCGCCGATCAATTGCATTGGCGTGGCAGGCTGCGCTGCACGCACCGAAACCGGGCGGAACGGATCGCGAATGATCGCCCGAACGGTTCGAGGACGCGCAGTGATACACTTGCGCCTCCAGCAGTTTCTCTCACCCGAGCGCGAGTTTCACAATTTTCCCGCAGGAGGTTCAAATCATGAAGCGCATTCTAAAAATCCTGGCCATTATCGTTGGAGTGCTGATTGTCATCGTGATCGCGGTGCCCTTCTTCATCGATGCCAACACCTTTCGGCCGAAACTTGAATCCGAGTTGACGGGTGCCCTTGGACGCGAAGTCAAAGTCGGAAACTTGACGCTTGCGCTGCTGTCGGGCGCGGTGTCGGCGGACAACATTTCAATCGCCGACGACCCGGAGTTCAGCAAGTCGCCTTTTGTGCAGGCGAAGTCGCTCAAGGTGGGCGTGGAGCTGATGCCATTGATTTTTTCGAAGGCTCTCAATGTCACCGAGCTGACATTGAACCAACCAGAAATCGCACTGGTGAAATCGGAGAACGGGCAAAAATGGAATTTCTCCAGCTTGGGTGGCAAGAATACGGCGGCGCCCGAGAAGAAGAAATCAGAGCCGCAAACCAATCCGAATCTCACCGTGGCTAAGCTGAACGTAAAAGACGGACGGCTGACCGTCTCGCACGCGGGCGAGAAGCCGCATGTTTATGACAAGGTTAATATCGTAATAACGAACTTCTCGTTCGCGTCGTCTTTCCCTTTCAGCGTGACGGCGGATTTGCCGGCGGGCGGAACCCTTAAGCTCGACGGCAAGGCCGGGCCCATCGACGACAACAATGCGGCGCTCACTCCCTTGCAAGCCAAGGTTTCGGTCCAGCGCTTGAACCTCGCCGAGTCGGGCTTCATCGATCCAGCGACCGGTATCTCTGGGATCGCCGATCTGAACGAGACCCTCACCTCCGACGGACGCGAAGCCAAAACCAACGGCACCCTGAAGGCCACGGAATTGAAGGTGGTCCAGAAGGGCTCTCCGGCGGGCAAACCGGTAGACCTGACCTATGCCGTGGTCCACAATCTCGCCAAGGAGGAAGGAAGGCTTACGCAGGGCGACGTTGCCATGGGCAAAGCGCTGGCGCATCTCACAGGAACGTACGACGCGCACGGCAAAGTCACTGTGGTCAACATGAAGTTGGACGGGCAGGGCATGCCCGTCGACGACCTGGAAGCGATGTTGCCGGCACTCGGAGTGGTATTACCCCCGAAGGCAACCCTGAAGGGTGGCGACCTGAACACGACCCTGGACATCGTGGGACCGGTTGACAAGCTGGTAACCACCGGAACCGTTCGCCTGGAAAATTCTGCGCTGGCCAACTTTGACCTGGGTTCGAAACTCTCCTCGATTGCCGCCCTCGCTGGAAAGCAAACCGGCAACGACACCACGATCAAGAACTTCAGTTCGGACGTGAGAGTCGCACCCGAGGGCACTCAGGCCAACAACATCAATCTGACGGTTCCCTCGATCGGAGTGCTGACGGGGGCGGGCGTTGTGAGTCCGGCCAATGAACTGGCATTCAAGATGAACGCCGCCGTGAGCGGACTGGGTATCCCGTTCGCGATTCAGGGCACGACCGCCGATCCCAAATTCGTTCCCGACGTGAAAGGGATGGCCACCGGCCTGTTGCAGGGAGTGCTGAAGGGCCAGGGCAATAACCAGCAGAATCCGCTGAGCGGGCTGTCTGGCCTCTTCGGCAAGAAAAAGCCGAAGTGATGGGAAATTAGCGGCGGAGGTAAAGCCTCTTTTCAGCTTCGTCGGCACTGACTCCGGACCATACCATCCGATGATAGATCTCGTCCATCTCCGCGGGTGAGGCTTTTGTGCCGTGATCGATCCACCAGGACAACAGCGACCACAAGGCCCCGGCGAGCGCATAGGCTAGAGCAGCGCGCTCAGACGAACTATTGTCCTCCGGACACAACATGGAGAGACGTCGCTCGATAGAGCGCGCAAAATAGCCTTTTCCCAGTTCCATCGTGTCGTGGATCTTGCCCGATGCGACCAGCGCGGCATAGAACTCGCGCACTTGGGCGATGTGAGCGAATAGCTCGCGCACAGGGGCAACCCTGTTGGAAACCTCGCCGCTCCGCGTGAGATGGGTTGCCATCATCTCAAAGAAGTCCTCCACGTCGCCGAGGAACAAATCATTTTTGTCGCGATAGTGCGTATAGAAAGTCGAACGGCTAACGCCGGCGCGGTCCAGCACCTGCTGCACGGTGATTTCCTCGAACGGTTTCTCGTACATCAATTTCACCAGTGCATCGCCGAGCACATCTCGCGTGCGGCGTACACGGCGATCTGTCTTCCGAGCCTTGCGCGGTGCGGTGATTGTTGTTCCTTTTCCGGACATATGGCGCCTCTTTGTTCGGATTCGCGACGTTTCCTCGAAATGCGCATTGACCGCCGATAAGTCTCCACCTACAGTGCGGGACATGACAGACGATCGCAAGAGCGGATTGGCGCTGATCGCAGGATCAATCGGCTTGATTATAACGATGGCGTTCCATCCTACCGGCCATGACCTGCTCGCGCCCGGACAGTTCGACCGGATCGCGCGGCTGATAGTCGCCGTACATACGCTGGCGTTGGCCAGCATCCCGGTAATGTTTCTGGGCACACTGGGATTGTCACGGCGGCTGGCATCCCCCGACAAGCTGTCAGTTTGCGCAGTAGTAGCGTACGGGTTCGCTGGCGTGGCTGCGCTGAACGCAGCTGCATTCAGCGGCCTCGTGGCCCCGGGCCTGGCGCGGCAGATGGCGGCAGCAACTCCCGCGAGCGAGACCGCCAATCTGTGGAGCGTGCTGTTCACCTATAACGGTTTTCTGAATCAGGCGTTTGCAATGGTGTTTGTCGTGGCTTCATCAACTTCCCTGGCGCTGTGGTCGGTGGCCATCCTGCGCAACGGTCTCCTCGCTCGTAGTGTGGCAGTCTACGGGTGCATTTTGGGCCCTCTCACTGTGGCTGCGGTCCTCTCTGGCCACTTGCGACTCAACGTGCACGGCTTTGGTCTGGTCGTACTCGGACAGGCCGTCTGGTTCGTCATAGTCGGCGTGACGCTATGTCGACCTGGAACCAGCCATGCCCCCGGTTCTTAGGCTCTGCCAGGATCCCTGAACAGGTTGCTGAGCCCATGCCGTCACCACCGCCGCGCAGGGTAAAGCGACCGCGAGGAATCTTTCCCAGCGACTCATGCTCCCACCGCACCGCTCAGCTCCCGCAGCAGTTCCACCGCGTAGAGTGCTCCCTCGGGAGTCTCCTCGTGTTTGAAGTATGCAAACACATCGCGTCCCTCTGACAGGTGCTCCCCGATCCGCTCCGTCATCGCCCTCCGCTCGTCCCCGGTATAACTCGGCTTGCGGAACCGGTAATAAACCAAGCCGGACGTCGCCACATCGGGCGTAGTCATGGTCTCGGTCTCGGCCACGCATAACGCCGCGTTGCTCGACTTCAGCAGTTCCCATGTCGCCTCGCTAAACCACGACGCGTGCCGGAATTCAAACGCCGCCGGCACAGCCCGCGGCACCAGTGCCAGAAAATCCTTCAGCAACGCCGCATCCGCCTTCAAGTTCGGCGGAAGCTGAAACAATACCGGCCCCAGCTTCCCCGCCGCGGCCAGCGGTTCGATCGTCGCCAGGAACCGCGGCACAAAATCCTCGGTCCCCTTCAACCGCTTGATGTGCGTGATGACCTGGTGCGCTTTGATGCCAAATCGAAAATGCCCAGGCGTTTCCCCCAGCCAGTTCTGGATCGTAGTTTCCTTGACCAGTTGCCGGAAGGTGAAATTGACCTCAACCGTGTTGAGCCGTGTGGCGTAGTGCCCCAGAAATTTCTTCTGCGCCAGCTTGGCCGGATAAAAGTTCGGCTTCCAAGTCGGGTAAGCCCATCCCGAAGTTCCCGCAAAAAATTGCCCCATAGCAGTTTCCTTCGTGTCCCTAAGCCTGCCCTGAGCAAAGCCGAAGAGTGCTTTTAGTGGTTAACGGTTTCACGAGCCCTACTTCTTCTTCCCTGCTCGCTTGCTCCGACTTGGCGCGGGATGATCTTCGTCTGCCTGGGCGGCGATCTCGATCGGCGCGGCCACTGGCCGAGTCGCGCCTGTCTTCCGCAAATCCGGCAGACGCTGTTTCAATTCCAGCAGCGGCGCAAACAGATCCCCCATCTTCTCAAACCGGCCCACCACTTGCCCGGCCTCGAATACCAGCAGTCCCGGATCCCTTTTCTTGTGCGCACGCTCGACCTCCTCCCACTTCACCGGAGTCGAAACCGCAGGCCTCTCCCTGGCCCGCAACGAATACACTGCCACCGTAGTTTTGTGCTCGTCGTTCTGGCTCCAGTCCACAAACACTTTGCCGGTGCGTGCCTGTCTGCTCATCTCCGACAACACCAGCTCTTTGTGATCGTGCTCCAGCAGTTGCGCCAGCGCATGCGAGAACATTTTGGTCGACTCGTAGGTCGTCGGCGTATTGAGCGGAACATAGACCTGCAGCCCTTTCGACCCGGAAGTCTTGGGAAAACTCTGCAGCTCGAAGTGCTCGAAGATCTCGCGCAGCCACAGCCCCACCTGGCAGCACTGCACAATATTCGCCGGCGGCCCCGGATCAAGGTCGAACACCATCTCCGTCGGACAGGTAATGTCTTCCGCCAACGCCAGCGACGGATGCAACTCCAGCGCAGCCAGATTGGCCAGCCACACCAGCGTCGCCAGATCGTCCGCCAGCACATAATGAACGGTCCGCCGGTTGCGCCCGCTCCAGATGGGCGCCGTCTTCACCCACTCCGGCCGGTGCATGGGAGCATTCTTCTCGAAAAACGGCTCGCCCTCCACACCATCCGGATACCGCTTCCGGGTCAGCGCCCGTCCCGCCAAATGCGGAATAATCGCCGGCGCAATGCGCACGTAATAATCGATGACATCCTTCTTCGTGAATCCCGCGGCGGGATAAAGGACTTTCTCCAGATTCGACAGCTTGAGATTCCTGCCCTGAACATCGATCACTGAGTCGATCAAAGAACTCTCCCCTATTTGGGCTCGACTTTGAGCATACGGCCACCCAGCGGATCGATAAGGTAAGCAGTCCCACTCGCCCCCGCAACCACGCTGCGCGCACCGTTTGTAGTCTTTACGACCGCCATCGGGCTCGGTACCCCGCCATCGTCAACCCGAGCAATGGTCAACTGGGCAGCCTCGGCCGCAGCCACATACAGCAGCCCGGCCTCGTCGGAGTAGTCAATGTTGTCCACGCCCGCTCCCGTCGGAATCGATCCAGTCACTCTCCCATCGTGTCCCGCGTCCAACACGATTACATGGTCCACACATGCCACGAACACGAATCCGCGCTTGCTATCGACCGCTACCCCGCTCGGATCGTCACAAGACTTCCAGGTAGACAAGACAGCCCGCTTCCGGACATCAATCGCGACCGTCTGACCGGTTTCTTCCAGGTTTGTGTAAAAGTGCCCATGAAGATTGTCCACCGCATAACCCTCCGCCGAGCCAGGCAGCGGAATCTTCCCGGCTGGCGCCAACTGTGCGGGCGGGCTGGCCGCAAGAATTTGGATCGAACGGTCTGCGGCGGGAACGCCGATGGGCGGTGCTCCGCTGGTGGCCCACACTTCCTTGGTAGCCGCGATGTAGATAAGACCATCGGGAGCGGCGGCAAGCCCTGCAGATCGAGGAGCAAATGCGATGCAGCCGCGTTGTTTTAGAGTTCGCACATCGACCACGCAAATTCTCGAGTCGGCTCGACTCCCGACGTAGGCCACACCCTCACCGATGGCAATCGACGATGGGCCTACGGTGCGCACTTTGCCAAGAATCTGGACTTGCGCTACCGGGAATCCCTTGGCGCGTTTGATCCGATCCGTTTTTGTATCGATGACGTCGACGCTGCCGGTGTTGGATGCGGGTACCCAAAGGGTCTCGGTCGTCTTGTCATAGGAGAAGTAGTCCAACGTCACCAGGCCGTGCGCGCCTGGCAAGGGCAGCGGCTTAATCGTAAATTGTGATGAACCGCTCTGCTGGGCGATCGCTGGGCCGAGCGCAAACAGCATCCCGACCTGCAGCAAGCGACGGCTCAAGGCGGATCTTCGCCTGCGAGATAGCGTCCGTGCGTCTCCCATTCCCCCTCCTTAAAAGTCTCACTATGCTTGCACAGAATAGACGGTTTGGGACACGCTTTAGAGTGTCAAGGATTAAAGCTAGCGTCACCCCTGCCATCCGCCCGCGCCCGTTTGACAACCCGCCTCCCCCCCACGTACTTTCAAACTTCTGCCCCGCATGTCCGTCCAAGACATAACCGTGTCGTGTCGGTTTATTCCGGAGGTCCCATGAAGCATCGCGCTCTTAACCTTGCCGCCATCGTTTTCCTGTTTGCAGCCGCGGTCGCCGCCCAGGACGCCGCCTCCTTCGAAAAGCGCATCACGGTCAAGAAACTCCCCAACGGCCTGACGCTTATGATCTGCGAGCGCCCCGAGGCTCCGGTCTTCTCTTTCTTTACCTTGGTAGATGCCGGCTCGGTCCAGGATCCGATGGGCGCAACTGGTCTCGCTCATATGTTCGAACACATGGCCTTCAAGGGCACCGACAAGATCGGCACCAGCAATTACGCCGCCGAAAAGCCCGCCCTGGCCAAGGTTGAGGCCGCCTATGCCGCCTACTTAGGCGAGCGCGACAAAAATGTCGGCCGCGACGAAGCCAAGTTGAAGCAACTCGAAAAAGCCTGGAAAGACGCCATCACTGAGGCCGACAAATTCGTCGTCGGCAACGAATTCGGCAAGATCGTCGAGCAAAACGGCGGCGAGGACATGAACGCCTTCACCTCCTTCGACGAAACCGGATACCACTACTCCCTCCCCGAAAACCGCCTCGAGCTATGGGCCTATCTCGAGTCGGAGCGCTTTCTGCATCCGGTCCTGCGCGAGTTCTACAAGGAACGCAACGTCGTGATTGAAGAGCGCCGCATGCGCACCGACAGCAATCCCATCGGCCGCCTGCTCGAGCAGTTCACCGAGGCCGCCTTCGTCGCCCATCCCTATCACCGTCCCACCGTCGGCTGGATCTCTGACCTTAACCATTTCTCTGCCAGCGACGCCCAGAAATTCTTCGATAAGTACTACGTGCCGTCGAACATGGTCGTGGCCGTCGCCGGCGATGTGAAAACCGCCCAGGCCATGCCCATCCTCGAACAATATTTCGGCCGCCTGCCCACCCGGCCGCACCCCGACGAGGAAACCACCACCGAGCCTCCACAGAACTCCGAGCGCAGAGTCGTCCTCAAAGACCGATCCCAACCGCTTTACATCGAGGGCTACCACCGCCCTGACTATCGCAGCAAAGACGACGCCGTCTTCGACGCCATCACGGACCTCTTGGCCGAAGGCCGCACCTCTCGCCTCTATCGCGCCCTGGTGCGCGACAAAAAGATCGCCGCCTCTTCCGCCGGCTTCAGCGGTTGGCCGGCTATCAAGTATCCGCACCTGTTCGCTTTCTACGCCTTTCCCATGCCCGGCCACACGCCGCAGGAGGTTGGCGACGCCATCCACGTGGAAATCGATCGCCTGAAAAAAGAAGACATCTCCGACGACGAATTGAAAATGATCAAGACCCGCAGCAAGGCCAACCTGATTCGAGGCCTTGCCGACAACGAGGGCCTGGCCACGCAACTCGCCACCTATCAGACCCGCTATGGTGATTGGCGTGAACTGTTCCGCTCCGTCGATCGCATCGACCAGGTGACCAAAGCCGACGTCCGCCGGATCGCCAACGAAATCTTCGTCGACACCAACCGCACCATCGGCATTATCGAAACGGGAGGCGGCGGGTCTCCTGGCGGTGACCAGGGAGGTGCGCAATGAAAACGACGGCGAGTTTCCTTGCAGATTGGAAGTCGTGCCTTAATGTGGGGACAGCCGCCCCCGGCTGTCCGGCGGAGCGAAGCTCCGCTGTGCCGGTTAGCACACAACATCTTTGGAGTCGCAATAACAAGTGGAAGCGCGCGATTCTTTTCGCGTTCCTACTGGCAGCCATTTCCTTCGCGATGCCATGTCACATTTGGGGACAAAGCACGACCTGGAAGCAGATTCCGATCCCTCCACTACCCGCATTTAAGCCGCAGCAGCCTAAGCGCGTCGAACTCTCGAACGGCATGGTCATCTTCCTCCAGGAGGACCACGAGTTGCCTCTGATCGACGCGACCGCCCGCATTCGCGGCGGCTCGGTCAACGAACCCGCCGAAAAGACCGGACTTGTCGATCTCTACGGCGAAGTCTGGCGCACCGGCGGCACCAAGTCCGAGACTGGCGACCAACTCGACGACTTCCTCGAAGTTCGCGCCGCCAAAGTCGAAACCGCTGGCGGCCCCGACTCCGCCACCGTGAACTTCTCCTGCCTCAAGGCTGACCTCGACGACGTCTTCAAGGTCTTTGCCGACCTGCTGCAGAACCCCGAGTTCCGCGCCGACAAACTCGACCTCGCCCAAAAAGAAGCTTTCGACGGCATCTCCCGTCGCAACGACCAGGTTGGCGAAATCGCCCACCGCGAAGCGGTCAAACTGGCCTACGGCCCCGACAATCCTTATGCCCGCATCGCTGAATACTCCACGGTCAGCGCCGTCACGCGTCAGGATCTTCTCGATTGGCACGCCAAATATGTGCATCCCAACGACATCATTCTTGGCATCAGTGGAGACTTCGACTCTGCCGCCATGGAAGCCCGTCTGCGCGCCGCTTTCGAGTCCTGGCCCAAAGGCCCGACGCTTCCCAAGAACGACGTAAAATACTCGCCCGCCAAGCCCGGCTATTACCTGATCCCCAAAGACGACGTCAACCAGAGCAACATTCGCATGGTTGCGCTCGGCACCACCCGCGACAATCCCGACTACTACGCCATCAGCGTCTTCAACGAGGCCTTCGGCGGCGGATTCTCCTCGCGCCTGTTCAACGACATCCGCACCAAACGCGGGCTCGCCTACGGAGTCGGCGGTGGTGTGGGCACCAATTTCGGCCATCCCGGAATTCTGCAGGTCGCGATGGGCACCAAGAGCCAAAGCACCGTCGAAGCCGTGCAAGCGGTCGGCGAAGATATCGACAATCTGTCCAAGCAGCCCATCACCGACGAAGAGATTCAGCGCGCCAAAGACGCCATCCTCAACGCCTTCATCTTCCGCCTCGACTCCCCCGACAAGATTCTCGGCGAGCGCATGACCTACGAGTATTACGGCTATCCTCCCGACTGGCTCGACAAGTATCAGGCAGAAATCAAGAAAGTGACGGCCACCGACGTGAACCGCGTCGCCACCAAGTACATGCACAAAGATCAACTCGCGGTGCTGGTGGTGGGCAACACCAAGGAGTTCGACAAGCCGCTCTCGTCGCTTGGCTCCGTGAAAGAAATCGACATCACCATCCCGCCGCCGCCCGCGGCCAAAGACGAGGCCAAGCCCGCCGCGTCCAATCCCGAGGGCAAAGCGCTCGCCGCCAAAGTCGCCTCTGCCATGGGAGGCCTGCGCAAACTGCAATCGATCAAGAGCATGCACGTCAACATCGCCGAGAGCGACTCCGGCGGCCCTTCTTCCGCCGTCGACGTCATCCTCGCCTTTCCCGACACCATGCGCGTCGACATGGACATACCGCAAGGCAAGCTCACCATCGTGGCTTCGCCCGATGACGCTTTCATGTCCTTGGCCGGCATGGGCACGCGCGCCATGCCACCAGCGCAAAAGAACGAGATGCTCGCCCAGCTGCACCACGATCTCGTCTACGTCGCGCAGCACGCCGAGGATCCCGCTTTCTCATTTGCCGCCGCCGGCACTGAGAAAGTAGGCGACGTCGATGCCGCCATTCTCGACATCGGCGGCGCCATCCCCTGGGTCCGCTGGTACGTTGACCCTAAGACTGGCTACGTCCTCCGCGAAAAATACAAGGGCGAGGGACAATCCGGCCCCTTCGACGGCGAAACCGATCTCTCCGACTGGCGCACTGCCGACGGCCTCACCATGCCCTATCAGCACCAGAACAAACAAAACGGTCAGCAGACCAGCAACGCCGAATTCAAGAAGATCGAACTCAACCCCGCGGTCGATCCCAAGCTCTTCGCCAAGCCCGCGGAAAAGCAGGCGGAAAAACAGTAGCGGGGCTCTCCATGTCGAAGTAGACAAAGTTCTGGGAACGCGTCCAAGCTTGCCGGTGTCTAAAACACCCAAACAAATCATCTGCCCGCGCTCAGAGGAGTTCTGTGGCTTCTTGCTGGGCCCGGCATCGGGACCTTCTGTCTCGGCCGCGAAATCGCGCCCATCCGACAGTGGTCCCAAAGGAGCTAGCTATGACAAAAGCCCTCGCCCACCAAATCACTCTCTTATTAACATTGGCGCTGGCATTAGTATTCCTTCAGCCCGCCGCCGCTCAGGAACGATCAACCCTTGACACCAAGAAAGAAGCAGATTCCCTCGATAGATTCGCCGGCACTTGGGAAGGAAAATGTCAGGACGGAGCAACTTTCGTCGTGATCGTTCTCCACGTAACCGGATCTGAACTCGAAGGTACTATCAGCATTGGAAACATGGGTGGCGATCACAACGGAGCATGCGTATCTGTCTCGGACCCTCCGGCCCCAGAGCATGCACAAAAGATTAACGAAGCCAGCGCGCAACAAAACACTCTGTCGTTTAAGGGAGCAAAACGGCCGGATGGTACGTCCTCCCGTTTCGAACTGACCCAAACAGATTCCGACAAGGCCGAACTTAAGCTATTTGATACACCCGTCGCGGACCATCCCTGGCAGTTGGTAAGAGTTCAAAAACCTTAGCTGATGGATCAATCGTACGTGCACGTTTTCGAGCCAGGACCTCGCACCGGAGATTATCTGAGCCTCGACAAACCTCGTCTTCTGGGAGACTCGAATGAACGCGTACTGGCGTATTGCTTCCACCCTAGTCCTTGTCGCGCTTCCCGCCCTCGCTCAGGTCACCACATCGCAATACGACAACTCCCGCACGGGCGCCACGCTCCAGGAAAAAATCCTCACTCCGCAGAATGTAAATACAAAACAGTTCGGCAAACTCGGCGCGTTCAAAGTCGACGGCGCGGTCTACGCGCAACCTCTATATCTCCCCTCCGTCGACGTTCCGGGCAAAGGAACTCATGACGTCCTCTTCATCGCTACCGAACACGACAGCGTTTACGCCTTCGATGCCAATCGTCCCGGCGACCCTCCGCTCTGGCAGGTTAGCTTTCTCGATAAAGCACGCGGTGTCATCCCCGTCTCTGAGGACGACGCACAGTGTCCGTTCATCCGCCCCGAAGTTGGCGTCACTTCCACGCCGGTAATTGATCTCAAGACCGGCACGCTATATGTGCTCGCTCGCACCCGGATCAAACACGCCGTTGGCGCCAACGAATACTTCCAGCACCTGCACGCCCTCGCAATCACCACCGGAGTTGAAAAGTTCGGCGGGCCCAAACTCATTTCTGCGGCGGTGCCGGGCAAGGGCGCCGGAGCGGCGAACGGACAAGTTGCCTTCGATCAGCTGAAGGAGAATCCGCGGGCCGCGCTCACGCTTGCCAACGGCGTCCTTTATCTCGAATGGGCATCGTCTTGCGACGTTGACCCTTACCACGGCTGGGTGATGGCGTATGATCCGCAAACGCTCGCCCAGCGAGCCGTCCTCAATGTCACGCCGGACGGAGGCGAAGCTGGCATCTGGTTGAGTGACACTGGGCCTGCCGCTGATGCCGACGGGAACCTCTACGTCCCCACCGGCAACGGCACGTTCGATGCCGGATCGGGCGGGCGCGACTACGGCGACTCGGTTCTGAAGCTGGCACTGGACGGGTCGTCTTCGTCGCTTGTGATCCGCGACTATTTCACGCCGCACGATCAGGATCGCATCAGCGAGGCCGATTCTGACGTTGGCTCCAGCGGGCCTCTTCTGCTGCCGGATCAGACGGGGGCGCATCGTCATCTGCTGCTGCAGCCTACGAAGGATTCCACGATCTATGTGATGGACCGGGACAATCTGGGCAAGTTTCGCCGCGACGCCGACGCTCTGGTCGAGATGATTCGCATGCCGGGCGGCGGCTACGGCGCCCTCGCCTACTGGAACGGACACGTCTTCTTCGCCGCCAGCGACGATCATCTTCGCGACTACGCGGTAAAGAATGGTGAGCTCACGCTGCATGCATCTTCGAGCACGAAGTTCGCGAATCCCGGAGCCACCCCTTCGGTCTCCGCCGACGGTAACAAAAACGCTATCGTCTGGGCCATCGCGACCAAGACCTGGAATGGCCCCGACAACAAACCTGCGGTCCTCTATGCCTTCGACGCTGACCGGCTGGACCAGCCGATCTACACCTCTGAACAAAACAGCCAGCGCGACCGCGCTGCCCTCGCCACGCGGTTCGTTTTCCCGATCGTCGTCAACGGGCGCGTCTACTTCGCCGCCCGGGGCGAGATCGAAGTCTACGGGCTGTTGAAGCTTCCTGCCGTCGTTTTCCTGATCCCAGCGCGGTTACCCGTCCGATCCGGATCAAAATCCCCGCCCAAGCGAAGCTTGGACGGGGCACCTTCGAGAGCAGGGATGGCAGCTAGCATGGGCCACCCGCCCCCTGCTTGCGGGCTGCGACCTTAGAGCGAGTCGAGCTTCGCTCGAACGGACGGCCGAGGCGGTCGTCCCCACATGAACCGTGCTGCATGAACCTCCCACATGAAACCTCAAAGACCACGATCCTTTACGCTCCACGACTCCCCGTGATATTCTTCTAACTGTCACAAGACAATCGATTAAAGACAGGAGCACATCAGGCTAGTGCTAGCCAGAGAGCAAAAGAAATCCGTCATTGACCTGCATCGCACGCATGCGACCGACACCGGGAGTCCCGAGGTGCAGATCGCGCTGCTGAGCGAGCGTATTGGCCAGTTGACCGACCACTTCAAGACGCACCAGAAAGACCACGGCTCGCGCCGCGGGCTTCTCATGCTGGTCAGCAAGCGGCGTCGCTTGCTCGACTACCTCAAGAAATACGATTCCGAGCGATACAAGAGCGTGATCACCAAACTCGGCATCCGCAAGTAACCTTGACCTGGGGTCTAGCTTCCGGCGGCGGCAATTGCAGGAAGCGCAATCAAATTCCCCTTCCTCGAACAGCGAAGGCGATCAGGGTGGTCCTGAGAGCTAGAGGATGGGGCATCCGAATCGTCCCAGGATATTTCTGAACCCGTCTCGGTGAGAGACACCAGCATTGAGGAATCCTCTTCACGTGCGTTGCGTAACGCAGGCCCCCTTCTCTCTTCCAGGGAGTGGCGGGAGGGTTGCGGCCTTATTTCTGCGGAGTGCGACGCGGCCCTCAGGGGCTGAAGCCCACCAGATTGGGGGCCTTCGAGGGGCACGACTAGAAGTCGTGCCCTTCCCCGCTCCACACAAACGAATTCCAATACAAATCAAAAACGAAAAAGGAGCTGCACCTAGCGGTATGCGCCAAGAGCTAACAGCCAAAGGCTAGAAGCTAGCAGCTAGGAGCTAGAAGCTATATGAAACCAGAACCTACCAGCATTACCGTAAACCTCACGGGCGGCAAACAAATCTCATTTGAAACCGGAAAGCTCGCCAAACAGGCACACGGATCAGCCGTCGTGCGGCTGGGCGAAAACGTCGTTCTCGCCACCGCCGTCGCCAACGCCGATCCGCGCGAAGGCATCGACTTCTTTCCTCTCACTGTGGACTATCGCGAGTACACCTATGCCGGCGGACGATTCCCCGGAGGCTTCATCAAGCGCGAAGGACGCATGAGTGAGCGTGAAGTGCTCACCAGCCGTCAGATTGACCGGCCCGTGCGGCCGATGTTTGCCGAGGGATTCAAGTGCGAGACTCAGGTTATCGCTTTCGTCCTCTCCGCGGATACTGATAATGATCCTGACGTGCTTGGCATCAACGCGGCTTCCTGCGCGTTGACTCTTTCCGATATTCCGTTTCTGGGGCCCATCGGGGCGGTCCGCGTCGGGTTGGTCAACGGAGCGTTTTTGGTGAATCCGACTTACAACGAGATGCGAGAGAGCCTGGTCAACATCATGGTGGTCGGGACCTCGGACGGCATCGTGATGATTGAATCGGGCGCGAAGGAAGTGAAGGAAGAGACCGTCGTCGACGCGATCGAGTTCGGGCATACCGAGATTAAGAAGATCTGCACGGCGATTAACGAGTTGCGCGCCAAGGTCGGCAAGCCCAAGCGGCAGGTCGAGCCGCCTGCGTTTGACGAGGCCTATTACAACTCGCTTAAGAGCCGGATCGGTGCCGAGCTTTCTGACGCCCTCGATACCAAGAAACATCCCAAGGCCGAAAGCTACACCCTGGTCAAGGAAATCAAGAAGAGACTCGCTGCTGAGTTACCGAAGACGGGAAGCGAAAAAGACGACGAAGACGCGAAGAAGAAGCTCGATCACTACTATGAGACTCTCCGCGAACGCATCTTCCGCGAGCAAGTGATCAATCACAAGCGCCGGCCTGACGCTCGCGCGTTCGACGAAGTCCGCGAAATCTGGATTGAAGCGGGAGTTCTGCCGCGTACCCACGGCAGTGCTATCTTTACCCGTGGCGAGACGCAGGCGCTGGTCACCACCACGCTCGGCACCAGCGACGACATGCAGCGCCTCGAAGGTTTCGAAGGCGAAGCCAAGAAGCGCTTCATGCTGCACTATAACTTTCCACCGTTTTCGGTGGGGGAAGTGGCCTTTCTGCGTGGGGCTGGGCGGCGCGAGATTGGGCACGGAGCGCTCGCGGAGCGGGCGGTTTCGGCGGTGTTGCCCACCGAAGAAAAGTGGCCTTATGCCATGCGCGTCGTCTCTGACATTTTGGAGTCGAACGGGTCTTCGTCGATGGCTACCGTTTGCGGGGCTTCGCTTGCGCTGATGGATGCGGGTGTTCCGCTGAAGGCTCCGGTCGCGGGAGTGGCGATGGGGCTGGTGAAGGAGGGCGAGCAGTATGCCATCCTGACCGACATCGCGGGTGCGGAAGATCACTACGGCGACATGGACTTTAAAGTTGCTGGAACCAAGGATGGCATCACGGCGCTGCAGATGGATATCAAGGTCGCCGGCATTACTGCGCAGATCATGCGCGAGGCACTGGCGCAGGCGCAGCGCGGACGGCTACACATCCTGGGCAAGATGGATGAGGTGATTACGGCGGGGCGCGAGAAGATTTCCGATTATGCGCCGCGCTTCTACTCGGTACAGATCCCGGTGGACAAGATTCGCGATCTGATCGGTCCGGGCGGCAAGATGATTCGCAGCATCGTCGAACAGACCGGAGTGAAGATCGACGTGGAAGACTCCGGACTGGTCAAGGTGGCGTCGAGCGATCAGACCTCGGCGGCGAAGGCGCTGCAACTGATCGGGGACATCACGGCCACGGCAGAGGTCGGAAAGACTTACCTTGGCAAGGTCACGCGGCTGGCGGATTTCGGAGCGTTCGTCGAAATTCTGCCGGGGACCGATGGGCTGCTGCACATCAGTGAAGTGGCGGAGCATCGGATTGCCGATGTGCGCGATGAGCTGAAAGAAGGCGACCAGGTGCTGGTGAAGGTGCTGGCGGTGGAGGGCAACCGCATCCGGCTATCGCGCAAAGCGATTCTGAAAGAGCAGCGGGCGAAGATGGGCGGTGGTGGGGCGCCCGAAGCGGTGGCCCAGGCGCCGGCAGCGGAGGGCGAACCGGTTCCGGCGGGCACGGTCGTTATCGAAGGCGGCGGGGATTTTCCGGATGAGCCCGACGCTGAGCCCAACTTTAATCGGGAGGCCGCGCCGCACGTGACCGGCGGCGGCGGAGAGCGGCCGCGGAGTGGTGATCGCGCTGGCCGCGGCGGGCGTCCCGGCGGCGGACGCGGTCGTGGGCGCGGCGGACGCGGTGGCGGCCGCGATGGACGTGGCGGACACGGCGGCCATGGAGGCGGTGGTGGCGGAAGGCATTAGCCACGGATCTTCGCGGATTCGCACGGATAAGACCAAAAAGGGGCTACGGGCAAACCGTAGCCCTTCCTGCTAGAGGTCCGGATCCCTAGGTCATGACGTAACTGGCGGAGCGGGGAAATGGCGGCAATATTGGCGTAGCACTGGCTTGACGTCGTCATTGGGACTTTCGCGTCAGTACGTCTTGTGTTCCTTGGCCCAATCTATCCCGGTCTGAAGATCCTTGAGGGCCTGCTCGATGAGTGCGATGGCTTGCTGCTTAGGGCTTCCTCAATCATTGGCAGCCTTTGCGAACTCGGCTCTTGCCGTCTGCAGGCTGGAGATGCCGTTATTCATCATGCCGGGCTCGTCGATGTCACCGGACTGCATTTCGTTGGGGGTTGACTCTGCACTCACACCGAGCGTCCTGAAGGTTTTGGTCCATCGTCGCCATGCCTCTGATGCGATATCCGCCCCACTTGTCACCGGCCTTCTGCAGGTAGGTCTTCGCGACTCTTAATTGCTAAATTCCAGCCTGGTATTCCGCGGGTACATTCTGCTGGGCCGCAGCCGGCAACTTGGGTGCGGGCCGTTTCGGGACTGGCGTCTGGGCGGGAGACAATGCCACGAAAACCCCCAGGCTCGCCACTAGCTCGGCGCTTGCAATTCGTAATCTTTTCGGTGTCGTCATGTTCTCCTTCTTTCCAATTTGGCTGAGCGTTGCGACGTTAAATCCCAAGTCCTCCGGACTGTATGCGACTAAGTTTACGAGGGCACCCGAGCAGAAGGTGAAGGATTTCTTGTGCTACTGTTCAATCGGATAGGCAGCGCGCTTCTCGCAAAGAAGGCGAGAATGGGCCATCCCTTTTTTCATCTTCAGACTTGCATCGTGCATCCATGGCTATAGGAGGAACCATGTACGAGGTAATCCTCAGACGATTTGAAGAGCCGGATGAGGTTCGAACGTTTGAAAAGGGCAAGTTTGAGCTCGTTCGGATTGGGAGCTTGACCATCGGGCGTGCAAGTTACGAGCCTGGGTGGAAATGGTCGGAACATGTGGGCAAGGCCGCGGGCGCGACGAGTTGTATGGTGGAGCACGTCGGGTTGGTGGTTTCCGGACGTGCGACGGCGGCGATGGATGACGGCCGGGTCATCGAGATGAGGGCGGGCGATCTTTTTTTCATCGAACCGGGGCACGATAGCTGGGTCGTGGGCAATGAACCCTACGTATCGTTGCATTTCATGGGCGCGGACCAATACGCACAGACAAAGTAGGGCTCGAGGGCTGGGGATTTCGCTCTCCAGATGTTCGCATGTGAGCAAATTCTGCCCACCGCATCGGCTGCATCTTGCGAGCAAGCGGACTCGATCTGCTACAGCCTTCACCGTATTCCGAACAGAAAAATCGCTGACGCTTGCTCTGAGCGAACCGGATAGCCCTACACCTAACTTGTTCAAATGGAACAAGCGCAGTGGCGAACCGATCGCGGCTTGCGGAAGCAGTAAATCTTTGGCATGCGGTTTGCTTGTGTGACTGGAACACGCGCGTCCCGTCTCTGGAGGATCTTGTGAGAAAACGGACTGAATCTCTTTCCTTCGTCGCCATACTCGCGGTAGTCATGGCGATTCTCTCCTGGGGAAGTTTGCTGCACGCGCAAAATCACCAGGCCCCACAGCAACCGCCCCAGACCCAACAACCGCAACAGCCGCCTGACAGCCAAGCACCTCCGGCGCAGTCGCAGCAACCGGACAGCCAGGAGCCTCCGGCACGGTCGCAGCAGCAACCGGACCAGCAGACTCCCAATCAGACTCAGCCTTCTCAGGATCAGGCGCAGCAGCCCGATGCCAACGGCAGCAAGGAGTTTGTCGGAACCGTGGTAAAGCAAGGCAGCAAATATGTATTCCAGGAAGCGGCCACGGGTACGACGTATGACATTGACCATCAGGATGAAGTGAAAAAGTTTGAAGGAAAGAAAGTGCGCGTGCACGGAACGCTGGATCCGGCCACGAAGATGATCCACGTGCAATAGCCACTGGTCGAGGCTTTTCGAATCACGAAGGGCACGGGCGCCGAGAGAGGTAACCGCTTTCTCAGTTCCCGCGCCCTTGCGTGCTTAGCGACATCACTTGATAGGTTCGGCGATGGTGATGATCCAGCCTTCCGGATCCGCGAAGGCGAATTCCCGCATGCCGTAGAACCTGCTGTTTCAAGGGCATGACGGTCTTAGCGCTGCTTTTCTGGTCCGCGGCCAGCACCTCTTCGATTCCTTCCACTTCCATAAACGGGGTGAGTGCTCCGCCCGCGGGGCGTGCTCTGAGCCGAGGATAGTCCTCGGCAACCGCTTTTCGGTCGTTGAAGAAAATCTCAACCTTGCCGCTGGTGACCGAACCGAAGACGTACGGGGGTTGGTCGGGTACCGTTATGGCGGGCTGAAAACCGAGGACGGAGCGGTAGAACTCCATACTGGCGGCGACATCGCGGACTACAAGATTGGGCGGGAGCTTCTGGAATTTCATCGGCATCTCCTGTTAATTTTGGTTCGGGGTGGGCGGGGCCGGGATTTCGTCGGGGGGCGCGACGCAGACCAAGATTGTGTGTTCGCAACGCCTCCATCCACGCTCCTTGCGAGGGGAACGCAGGTAGGGCCGCCTCATTGTCGGTGGCGCCGATTAAGAAGGTCAGCGCGCCGGGCCCGCGAGGTGCGGAAAGACGATAGCACGAGACAGCTCGCGTGGGCGTGACGAATCTGCGACTACCGACCGCGGACCTTTACAAGAAAACTCCAGGTGAAACGTTGAACCTCTTGCTGAGGCGGCGCATGATTTTGCCGCTGCGTATTTTTGGGAGCGTGTCGGTGAAGCGGATGTCGTCGGGCTTGGCGAGGGCGCCAATTTCGCTTCGTCGGTGACCTTCTGGAATTTCCAGAGACAGAAGAGAATCAAAAGCCCGGCCTGATCGGGGCCGGGCTTGCTACGCTTGGGCGTGCCAGCAATCTTTAGGCAGCCGCAGATCTCTTTGTGCGGCCCTCCGTCGTGATGGGTTGCGCTACCTTGCGCACGAGGAAGGGTTGCAGGTTCGGCTCAGAACCGGCCCACTCCAGACTGACTATGGAATGTCCGGGCTGGCACGTGATGAAATAGCGCTCTCCGTTGGGGCTGGTTACTTCGAACTTGCCGGTCTCGCCCTGCAGAGCCTCGGCAACGTCATAGGTTGAAATGCTGTCGTTCAATTTCATGGGGACTTCCTCCGGTGTTACAGCTAGTTTTGGTTGGATTGTCCCCTACCCTAGGATTGAGGAATCTTGTCTCTATGATAAAACGCTGCACCATGGAGTCAAGGCCGTACGCGAACTTTTCCTGTTTGATCGTACTACGGGATTCACCTGAGGTCTTGTCGGCACCTTGACCTTGATCGCGCGGAGGCGTGCATATATGTCGCCTCCTTTGAGTCTGGTTGTGCCGCGCTAGACTTCGTCCTGCTCCTTCAGCTTTGCGATCACGCCGAAATCTTCCAGCGTGGTCGTGTCGCCTTTTACATCGCCGCTGCTGGCTAGCTCGCGAAGGAGGCGGCGCATGATTTTGCCGCTGCGGGTTTTGGGGAGCGTGTCGGTGAAGCGGATGTCATCGGGCTTGGCCAGCGCACCGATTTCTTTCGCCACCCACCTGCGTAGTTCCTCTTTCAGTTCGGGGGTGGGCTGTCTTCCCTGCTCTAACGTGACGAAGGCCGAGATGGCTTGGCCCTTGAGATCATCCGGACGGCCGACTACCGCGGCTTCTGCTACGGCCTCGTGCGCGACCAGCGCGCTCTCGACTTCCATCGTGCTCAGGCGATGGCCGCTGACGTTGAGCACATCGTCGACGCGGCCCATGATCCAGAAATACCCGTCTTTATCCTTGCGCGCGCCGTCGCCGGTGAAATACATGCCGGGGATTTGCGACCAGTAGTTCTTTACGTAGCGGTCGGGGTCGCCGTAGACGGTGCGCAACATGCCGGGCCACGGGCGCTTGATGACGAGGAATCCGCCAGAGCCTGCAGGGACCGGCGTTCCGTCCATGGTGACGATTTCGGCGACGACGCCGGGGAACGGGCGCGTGGCCGATCCGGGCTTGGTCGCAATCGCGCCCGGAATCGGCGTCAGCATGATGTGGCCAGTTTCGGTTTGCCACCAGGTGTCGACGATGGGGCAGCGGTTGCCGCCGATGGTTTCGCGGTACCACATCCAGGCTTCGGGATTGATGGGTTCGCCGACTGTGCCTAGCAGGCGCAGGCTGCTCATGTCATGTTTCTTGGGCCACTCGTCGCCCCACTTGATGAAGGTGCGGATGGCGGTGGGTGCGGTGTAGAAGACGTTGACTTTGTGGCGAGCGATGATCGACCAGAAACGGTCCGGCTCGGGGCAATTGGGAGCGCCTTCGTACATCAGGCTGGTGGCGCCGTTTTGCAGGGGGCCGTAGACGATGTAGCTGTGTCCGGTGACCCAGCCGATGTCGGCGGTACACCAGTAGGTGTCTTCCTCTTTCAGGTCGAAGACCCACTTGGTGGTGATGTAAGTCCCGACGGAGTATCCGCCGGTGGTGTGGACGACGCCTTTTGGTTTGCCTGTAGTGCCCGAGGTGTAGAGGATGTAGAGCGGATGCTCGGCCTCGAGCGGCTCTGCGGGGCAGACGTCGGATGCCTTGGCCATGAGTTCGTGCCACCAGTGATCGCGGCCGGGCTGGGTGTTGATGGTGCTTCCGGTGCGCTTGTAGATGACAACGTGCTGGACGCTGGGACAGGACTTCAACGCTTCTTCGACGGCGGGGAACAATTTTACCTCGGCGCCGCGTCGGTAGGATCCGTCTTGCGTGATGACGGCGGAGGCTTGCGAGTCGTGGATGCGATCCACCAGCGCGTTGGAAGAGAATCCGCCGAAGACCACGGTGTGGGGAGCGCCGATGCGGGCGCAGGCCAGCATGGCGATGGCTAGCTCGGGCGTCATGCCCATGTAGATGGCGACGCGGTCGCCTTTTTTCACGCCTAGCGACTTTAGTACGTTGGCGAACTTCTGCACTTCGCGGTGAAGCTGCTGGTACGTCAGCACGCGGATCTCGCCGGGCTCGCTCTCCCAGATGATGGCGGCTTTGTTCTTGCGGTGCGTCGTGACGTGGCGATCGAGGCAGTTGTAGGAGAGGTTGATCTCGCCGCCGACAAACCATTTGGCCCACGGGCAATTCCATTCGAGAACCCTGTCCCACTTCTTGAACCAGTGGAGTTCACCGGCAATGCGCGCCCAGAACTTGTCGGGGTCGTCGATGGATTCCTTGTAGAGGCGCTCGTATTCTGCGAGGCTCTTCACGTGGGCCTGTTTGGAGAATTCGGGGGGACACTCGAACTTGCGCTGCTCCTGCAGGATGGAATCGATGTTGGTGGATTGCTGATCGACGACGGCTTTCTCGGGCATGATGAGGACCTCGACGAGGAGGAATGTGTTCGGGCCGCCCCGGCTGCAAGCAGCACGAAATTCGACGAGTCTATTCTACACAGCGAATGGCGGGATGCGATTGGGATCACAGTGGGGTAGGGGCAGCAGGAAGCTGTCAGCTCTCGGCTGTCAGCTCTCAGCTGAGCCAAGGGGCCGGCGGCCTTTAGCCTCTGAGGTGTACCGACGCCGTCGCGTGCGAACTCTAAAGGTCGAGGAAACGGTCGCGGAGGTCTGCGCTCGGGAGCGGGCAGGCGTCGTAGCGCCCCAAGATGCGATACCGGTTGTGGGCAACGCCGCGGTATCCCCAGTCGCAAAGCGGGCGCGGAAGCCACGACAGCAGGCTGCCCGGGAAACGCCAGAACCTGCCGAGTTGGCCGAGGACGTAGCGAACGGCGTCGGAGCGCGTACGCAGCGATTCGTTCGGTTGCCTGTGGTTGACGAGGACGTAGACCGTGTCGAGATCGGCGGGATTTACGCCGTGCCGGGCGAGGAAGCGGGTGGCGAAGGGACTCTTTAGCGAGGCGTATTGAAAGCGGGCGTCGCGATCGCGGCGAAGAATGAATTGGACGAGGCGGTTGCAGAGTCCGCAGACGCCGTCGTAAAGGAGGTAGGGTTGCGCATGGGATCCGGCTGCACCGAAAACCGTAGCATCCGGGGGCCCGCTGTGTGGACACTCCTGTCCGCGGTTTTTGGTGTTGTTCCTCGTTTTATGGTTTGTCGTTCCGAGTACATTGGGGAATCTGTTTTTCGACGGCGCGAGTTCCGCTGAAAACCAAGGGCAAAACCAAAGTCAAAAGCGGCGGACAGGAGTGTCCGTCCCACATGAACCTAGGCGCAAGAGTTCTTTGCGCAGGCGTGCGTGGTGCTGGGTTAGGCGCTGGTATCGCATTTCGTTGGGACCGGCTTGCGCGCGAATGATCTTGACAGCGTCTTGCCTTTCTTTTGGGGACCAGCGGATCAGATGTGGAATTAGGGCCAGCACCAGAGACCAGTTCTCGAAGGTATGGCGCTCTGCCGAACTCCAGCGGGACAAGTTTACGTTTAACGCGCGGGTGACTTCGGCTACCGATGCGTGGCGGATGCGATTGCTGTCTCCGTTGAACTCGCGGGCCATCCGGCGGTTCACGCGGAGGGCCAGGTTGCGGGCGGAGAAAGTGTCCCAGGCAGAACGTTCACTTTCGGGCAACTCATAGAACACGTGGGCTTCTGCCAGTCGCCTTAGCGTTTTCTTCGGCGTACGGTATTGCGGATTCGCCGCGATCTTCTGCTCTTCCCTACTGGCCAGTTGCTCCAGGTCCGGACTTCCGGAGCGGAAGCCTAACTTTCTGTAGAACCAGAAGGCGCCGGAGTCGAGGGCTTCGTCGTTGTTCTGGCCAATCTGGTACGGGTAGACCGAGATGGTCGTGGCGCCCGTGAAGGCGCGGAGGCAACGCAGGGCTTGGGCGTAGATCCAGGCGGTTTCGCCCTGGCGGTAGGTGTAGAAGGTGTTGAAGCCGACCTCGATCCATTCACAGAGGCCGATGGCCTCGATGTAGTTGATGGGGACACCGTTTTTCAGGGTGAATCCGGCGACGTAGGCGCGGAGCGGAAGGCGGCGCGCGGGAGGAAGATTCCAGAGATGGATCACCACACCGCGACCATCAGGGCCGGTGCCAAGATCGGCGCGTACGACGGAACGGGGGTCGCCTGGTGTGGTGCCGTAGAGTTCACGATAGCGGACGAGCATTACCTCGCCAATCGTGCGCATGACGGCGTCGCCTTCGGTCGGGGGGAGTTTCACCAGGCGTGGAGCGGGCTGCGTCAGTTCTCGCGCCAGGGAGACTTGGCTGCGGGGGATCAGCGGTTCGTTGTGCAAGAAGAAGCGGAGCGGGCGGCTCCAGTTGAGGGTGCGCGAGAGTTTCAGATTCTCGAGACGCCAACGGATAGGAAGGCGCAGTGAATCGTAGAGTTCGGCGCGTTCGCGATCGGATAGGGGCAAGGCCTCGAACTGGCGAATGAGCCAGGGCAGATCGCGGTCGTGGCCCCGGGCGGCGTCGAGCCAGCGGCGCCAAGGAATGTTGGCTTCGACGTCGGCGTCTTCTTCGAGCAGCGGAATGAAGCGGGGCCAGGTGGCGCCGAGGGCGCGCTCGGATTGAGGGTCGTCCCAGTAATTGTCCCACGCGATTTCTACGTTGAGCGGGATGCGGCGGGCGATCCAGCGAGCGGCTTCGAAATGGAGCGTGTCTTGCATGGTGGTGCCCGCTATGCCGGAGGTGTCGAAGTCGTCGAACACCGTCATATCCACGCCTTGCTGGCGGAGGTTTTCGACGCGCTGGTGGAACGCGTTCAGGATCTTCTCAGCATCCGCGACTAGCGATTTCGACTGAGGGAAGGCACGAAGGAAGAGCAGTGCTTCGTGGAAGCGAAGAAGAGATTTTGTGTCGGGGAATTCGCAGCAGGAGAGCTGGTTGAGTAACTTCTGGGTTTCGGCAGACGCTTCGGGTCCGAAGCTGCTTTTTATTGCTTCAAGGTTAGCGAGTAGCGCGTTGAGCGATGAGGGCATGGGTTTCCGGCTGGCTAGTGTAACGCACGGAGGGTCAAATTCCCCGCCCTGTCCCGCTAGAAGACGCAGGGACGAGGACGGGCACTCAGCTTATTTCAGGCGGCGGCAGGCTACAAGGAGCTTGGTCCACGGGGGATCGTCGAGGCGACTGATTTGTACGACGGGATGGCCGTTGGTAGGAGCGTGAATGAATTGGCCGTCGCCAATGTAGATGGCGGTGTGCGTGATCTTTGCCGGTGCGGAACCGAAGAACAGGAGGTCGCCAGGTTGGAGATCCTTGCGCTCGACTGGCGTCACGCCTTTCCAGGCGGCTTGCTGATCGGCATCGCGAGGCATATTGACGCCACGGGAGCGTAGCAGCATTTGGGTAAAGCCGGAGCAGTCGAAACCGAAGGTGGATCGTCCGCCCCACAGGTAAGGCAGGCCGAGAAAGCGTTTGGCGAGTTCGATCGATTGCGGGATGGGTAACGGCTTGGGGTCGGAGACCACATCACCGGATTGAATCCATGCGGAACGTTTGTCGGGCAGGCGAACCTGCAGCCACCCTTCATCGCTGCCCTTGCCTTCCGCGATGACCTCCAGGTGCGATTCGAAGGGAATCGTAATAATGGGCTTGTGGCGGGCGACGTCGGGCTCGTTATAGACGTTGGCGAACAGACTTTCTACCTGGACGGTCCGTCCTGCCGTGGCGTAGCCGGCTCCGCTTTGAACCAGGCGAAGGTAGCGGCTGGGAGTCCAGCCCTTGTAGTGGTCTTCGGTCTGGATCCTCGACCATTCTCCGCGAGCCGTCAGCAGAGTCACGTTGCTGGCATAGATCGCCTGTGACACGACGTCAGACTTGTCGGTAGGGGCCGAATACATGTTTGCGACCGGAACCACCACGACTTGGGTCGCGTTCTTGGCAAAAAGGCCGGGGGCCGCGAGCAGAGCGATTGCGACGGCGCAAACATACAGTCGGTTACTGGGTTGGAGCGGCAGGGGCTTCAGCCATGTCATGCAAGAATTCGCAGCACAGACGTTCCAGTATTGTGCTTGACGTGAGATGGTACCGGAAGGACCTGGTGGCTCGCCACTTGTTTAGTTGCGAGGGCTGCGAAATAAGAAAGTTCTTGCTTTCTTGGCAGATTTGGCGCAGAGTTTTGTAAAGATTTGTGTCCATGGGATTTACAGCGAATTTACACCTTTGATTACAAGTTTTTACCGCCAGCCATCGTCTACGAGAGTTAAATATTGAAGGAGAAGCTCTCCCCGGTCATTCGCGTGCCACGCGCCTTTGGTCAAGAATTCGTTCGCGGCGTGAAAGCGAGGAGTGACGATGGTTATGGGATCAAACGAACATCGCGCGTTGAAATCCAAGAATTCTCCGGGCTCTTCCCAAATCCTGAATTTCAATTCCGCAGCAGAGTTGGAACCCACCCGTCTGGTGGACGCGCTTTCGGAGTTGCATGATCTTCTGGAGGCGTACGCGCCCTCCTGGTATACGGAAGAACATCATGACAAGGTGCTGGCCGCTCTGAGCCCACCGCGGAAGCAGTGAGTCTTTCGGGGGGCGCCTTCTTTAGCGCCCGACGGAGCCATTAATATTGCCCCACGTACGGCGCGGCTGAAGCCGCGCCCCTTCCTCAGGTCCGAATGCACGGTTTGGGCGCGGCCTCGACACTCCCGTAAATCGGAATGTTTACGACAGGCCACATTGAAAGAGTTTAAAGGCAAAGTCGCGGTGATTACGGGTGGGCGAGCGGCGTCGGACGTGGGACAGCGGAACGGTGTGTTCGTGAAGGCATGAACGTAGTCCTCGCCGATATCGATGAAGCGAATCTCAGCAAGGCAGAAACTGAACTGAAAACCCCCGGCGGAGATCGCGCGGAGCCTGGAGGGCCACTGGCAAGAAGATCTGCTGTTTGTGTTGCAGCAGGAGCAGGATGGTTATGAGTTCTGGCAGAAGCAAATGGCCGAGTGTGATCGGCAGCTCAACCACGATCTCGAGCAGAGAGAGGATCGGAGTCAGGGTGCGCCTCTGCCAGAAGAAAAGCGCAAGGGGCGACGCAAGAAAAAGAGCGGGAATAAGCCGCAGTTCGACTTGCGAACCGGGTTGTTTCGCATGAGCGGTACCGACCTAACCCGGATCGACAGCATCGATGTCATGACCGCGACCACAATCCTTAGCGAAGCAGGATGGGATATGAGCAAATGGGAGACCGAGGACCATTTCGTTTCCTGGTTGCGGCTGTGTCCGGACAATCGGATCAGCGGGAACAGGGTCATTGGCAAAGGGCGACTGCCCACCAACAACAGAGTGACCATCGCTTTAAAGATGGCGGCCAGCACCTTGCGGTTAAGCGATACCTATCTGGGAGCGCAGTTCCCGTCGATTCAGAACCAGGTTAGGAGCTCCCGTTGCCATCAAAGCCATGGCCGGCCAAGCTGGCCCGCTTGGTCTACCGCATGCTCCGCTACGGGATGCAGTACGTCGACAAAGGAGCGGCGACCTACCTGGAGCGGCACCGGCAGTTACAGATCAAGCAGCTCAAGTGGAAAGCCGCCACCCTGGGATACCAACTCATCGGAGCTCCAGCGGCTAAGAACAACGAGTTTCTGGGGAGTCGTTGGAAATCTCCGGTAGCCAAAGCCGGCCCCCCGGATCTGCGTAACGAAGCGGTCACGATGAGCCCGGACCTCAAAGCTGGTCAGGCCGCATTCAAGGCTGCCATAGAGACAAGCATGCCTCCTCTCGAAGTCGCCGACGTGGTCTTCGAAGCAATCAAGAAGGAGCAGTTCTATATTCTGACCCATCCCGAAAGGATCGAAGTGATCCAACTCCGAACCGACAAGCTGCTCCGAATGGAAAATCCGCAGAGTCCAGCAGCAACGATTGCGAAGATCATTAAGCTCGGGGTAGCTAGGGCTTGAATTTGTAGCCCATTCCCGGGACCGTAAGGATCAGTTCGGGGCGCTTGGGGTCCTTCTCCAGTTTCTGCCGGAGACTTGCGATGTGGACGTCGACGGTGCGAGTGAAAGTGCCATCTTCGTAGCCCCATACCTCGTGCAAGAGCTCGCTGCGAGAAAGAGTCACGCCGGGATGTTCCATAAAATGACGCAGAAGTTGGAATTCGCGCGCGGATAGCAGCACGGGCTTGCCATCGCGCGTAACTTCCGTGCCCAAAACATCCATCCGAATCGGGCCCAAGTGGTAAACGGTTTGACTGGCCCGGCCCGGGACCCGCCGCAACAGCGCCTCGATGCGGGCCATGAGTTCGAGAGTGTCGAAAGGTTTCGTGACGTAGTCGTCCGCCCCAAGTTTGAGGCCCAGTACCTTGTCCATGGTTTGATCGCGGGCGGTGAGCACCAGGATCGGGGTAGCAAGCCCCGCGGTGCGAATATCACGGCAGATGTCGAAGCCGCTGCGATGCGGGAGCATGACGTCCAGGATGATGAGGTCGAAGGGCAGGCCCGTGGCCTTGTTGAGGCCTTCTTCCCCGTCGGCGGCAAAGTCCACCACGTAGCCCTCGCTGCGGAGGCGGTCGCTCAGCGTCATTCGGAGCGCTTCCTCGTCTTCGACCAGCAGAATGTTTTCGTTCATGGCCGGATCACGGTCCTTCCCGCCCGCGGCCGGGCTGGTTGATATCTTGCGCCGCAATGTCTTCGTCTGTGAGGTCTGGTTCCGCGGCCGGTTCGTCGTTGATTTCTTCGATCACCGGCAGGTGCAGGGTAAAAATGCTTCCCACGCCGACTTCGGTGGATACCGAGAGCCGGCCGCCCATGGCCTCCGCCAGGCTTTTTGCGATGGGCAATCCCAAGCCGGTGCCGTGAATCTGATCGGCGACGACCGCCGGGCTGCGATAAAAAGGCTCGAAGATGTGGGGCATCTCGGAGCGGTCGATTCCCTTCCCGCGGTCGAGGACACTGATTCGGACCTCGGGATGATGGTCTTTGGATTCCTCGCAAGTTGCGCAAATCGAAATCCAGCGGCCTTGATCGCCGTACTTGAGAGCGTTGGTAATCAGATTCTGAAGGCATTGCGACAGGGCGGTCGAATCACCAAGCACCCGCGGCAGCGACGGCGCAATGTGCTGTTCCATGGTAAATCCAGCCTTGTGGACCAGTTCCATGGTGCCGGTCACGGCGGATTCGATGACTTCTGCCACCGTAAGCGGCCGCATCGTGTAGCGTCCCTTGCCATCCTGGGTAGCGGCAAACAGGATGACCTGGTTGACTAAACCATTGATCTGACGAGACTGGTTGCGGATGACTGCACCATACCTGGCCATTTGCTCTTTCCCGGTGACGACCCCGTCGGCAATATTGTCAACCGCCGAACAAAGAACCGCCAGCGGGGTGCGCAGCTCATGCGAGACCGAAGCGGCAAAATCCATTTGCATTCGAGCCAGTTGGAGTGTGCTCATCATTTTGCTCTTCTGCAGCACCCACACAAAAACGCTGACCAGCACGACCGTACATAACAGCACTCCGACCAGGCGAATGACCGACCGGCTGGCCAGCGTGGCCACATTGGCGAGGCGCTGCGACGCCTGTTCGTCATAGACGCGCTGGGTCTCTTCCAGATCCCGGCGCACACGATCAAACAGCGGAACTCCCTGCGACAGGTCGAGTGCCACGGCTTCTTTGGTGCTGCCTTCGAGGATGGATGCCAGGACCTCATTGCGGACGCCAAGATAGGCCAGCCAGTCTCGCTGTAAGCGTTGACCGAGTTCCACTTCACGCGGCAATTGGGCCTGTTGCAGATACTCGGCAACTCCCTCGGTGACCCGGCGGTCGGCTTCGCGCGACTGGTCGGCGTATTCGACCTGGAGGTTGCTGTCATTGGTCGTCAGCGCGTAGAGGGTGCTGCGGCGGGTTTCCTGAGCGTCATACTGCAGGCCACCGATCCGGCGTAATCCGAGCACGGACCAGGCATACATCCTTTGCACTTCGCTATTGGCGGAGCGGAAATCACGAATCACGAAGCGGACCACAAAGCCTTCCAAGCCGACCACGAGCAACAGCAGGAGCGCGGAGCTATAACGGGAGAGAAAAGTCGGCTTGGTTCCCACCCGCGGGGCAAACGACGCCGCTCCGCCTGACACTGTGGGTTGGATTCGCTGGCTCATCCTACCTCTCCCGACGCTCGGGGATGCGCAAAGCGTACTCGGCATCGCTGGGCAGGTGGCCATCGACACGAATCACTTTGACCGACGCATCCACATCTTCGGGGCGCAGATAGCCAATCGCCCCGGGCACATTGAATACGAACTTGCGAACTCCCACTGGAGTTGCCAGGGTCTTGGGAGAAACCAGAACTTCACCGGTGAACAAACCCTGCAGAATGCGGCGGCGAAAGTCAGACTCGCTCAGACGACAGACGTCACGCAGAATCGCCTCCCGTTCCGGTTGTCCCTGCTCCATCATCACCAGTGTGATTCTGCGTCCGTTGGGCCAGTGGCTGCGCTCTCCCAGAAAAACAGCCCGGAGTTCGGCCAACGAGAGCTCGTCCACCGGATTGGACTGGTTGACGATGATGGCCAGGCTCTCCTGCTTGGGCGGCGAAGTTGCCAAGCGGGCTTCGGGAACCGCCCGCAGGAGCGCGGCCGCTGCCAGGACCAGCAGAATCGTGGTCGTACGACGGATCATGGATTCGGCCTTTTTCAGAAGGTAAATCCTATCTGCGCCTGTGCGCCCTGAGTCGCTGTTTGGTTCCGCAAAGACGTAAAGTCGTACTGCAGCTTAAGCGCCACCGATTCGCTGGCATCATAACGCACGCCCGCCGAGGGGCCGGCACGAAGGCCGATGTCAGGAAAGATCGGCTCATTGGACGAGGCGTTGATGTACTGGTAGCGGAAATAGGGCCGGTACGAACCGAAGCGGCGTGAAATCTGGCTGTAGAAGCCGGGTGTCTCAAACACATGTTCCAGACCCGTCGGCGCGTGGCGAATCACTAGGGCTTCATTGAGCCACTCGAAATTGGTGGAAGAGTAGATCGCGTGAGCTGCCAGAATGGTCTCGCCGACCGTCGGCTTTCCCGTCGGGACCAGCAAATCCTTGTAAACCGAAAAGCCAACTTGAAGCCCGGGAACCTTTGTTGGACGCGCGAACACGGCGAGGTTGAAAGCCTTGTGGTTCTTGTCAGTGATTATGTTCTGGACCGGTTCTTCCCCGATGGGATCTCGCGATTCACGGCCGTTGCCGATCTCGGCAACGTAGTGCAATCCCAGAGATCCGGAGGGTATCCTGCCGTGAGCCTCCACGCCAACGTTGTGGATGGGTAAAATGCCGCCCTGGTCCTCAAAGGCAAAGAGCAGCGGCCGCCCGGTTGTCGTCTGCAACCACGTGCTGTGGTGATAAGCGGTGTTGTAGTAGCCAATCGCGGTGTGATACCTGCCGGCAGACAGGCTGAAGTAATCATTGGAGGAATACGTCAGAAGATAGCGCTCCACATCCACGCCGAACGTGTTCGCTACTCCTCGGGTCTGGCCGTAGATGTTGTCCGGGCCAGCTTCAAAGACAATCTCGCTCAGGAACTTGAACTTGTCGGAGATGTCGGAGGTCACAAACAGATTCAACTGTCCCAGCGTAAAAGTCGTATGGTCTCGCTGCAGTGGAGCCGGTGGGTGATAGTTGTCGCCGTGCAGGTTTACGTCACCGAAGCCGCGGACGCGCAGCAAGGTTTTGCTCAGGTCCATGCGCTCGGTCTCCGCATGTTCGGTCGGTTCGGCTTCATGTTCCTGCGGAGGGTTCGCTTGGGCTGATTCGGAGAGCGAGGTGGCGGGCGAGGTCGGCGGTGGAGGCACCTGGGAAGGGGCAGAGGCTGGTTGCTGCGGCGTTGGGAGCGTGGCCGTGGACGCGGATTGCCGCTGGGCCGCCTCCAGTTGCCGGACTCTGGCCTCGAGCTGATCAATCCGATGGATGAGTGCCTGCAGCGTCTGCGGGTCGGGTGTCGCGGACTGTCCCGATTGCGCCCGTACGGCCTGCGGGCTCGCCACCATCGCGAGCAGGGGCAGAAGTAAAAGGTGTCTGCCCAACCTGGCGAGGAAACGCTTACGCGTCGCTTCGATGGTCAATAAAACGTGAGACTTCATCGCGGCCTCCTTGAGCTGCGGCAACATCAAGCTTCCCCTGAATGGGAAGAATGCGAACCAAACACATCCCCGGCGGCGTCAACCGTCCATTGAGCGAATGAGGCCGATACGTTTCCGGCCGTCAAAATGGATCCTTGTTCGACTTTTCTTCACCGGGTGTGACGGATTCGTGTGCTTTCGGGGGAGGAGAAAGTAAGTAACGTTAACCTATTTTGAGGGGGGCTTTCAACCGCTGAGCTCAAGGAGTGGTCCGGATACATGGGCAGACTCAGGTTTTTCGCAACATTTTGCTCGAAACCTTCGTAACATCCTGCAGCGCCGCGAATTCGACCACGCGGTGTGATGCGAGTCACCGCCGATCGGTGTCGGGATTCTCTCGCATGACGATGAGGCGGTCTTTCCCGCCAAGCGCGAGCCGTTGGGGCTTACCTTCCCTCTCCGGTTGCGTCCAAACCATAGTGATCACAAGTACGCCATGACGATCCGCGACCTTCTCTTCGACGTGCTGCGCACGTTGTGGGCGCACAAGCTACGCGCCTTTCTCACGATGTTCGGGATTGCCTGGGGAATTGTGTCGATTGTGCTGATGGTGGCGGCTGGCGAAGGACTGCGCAAGGGGCAGCAAGAGCAGGCGCGGAATCTGGGCAAGGACGTGATGATTGTGTTCCACGGGCGCACCAGCCTGCAGGTGGGCGGGATCCACTCCGGGCGCGTCGTGCACTGGGAAGATCCGGATGTGCCGGTGGTGCAGGCGGAATCGCCCGACTGCGAGTACGCGATTCCGGAGCTGGAACAAGACACGGTCCGTACGCATTCGAACTTCAACAATGCGGCGTTTACAGTGACGGGATCGTATCCGGCGTTTGCCTATATCCGCAGCCTCGACGTGGGTGCGGGACGTTTCTACGACTGGGATGACATGCGCGAGGCGAGACGCGTGGCCTTTCTCGGGTCGGATGCGGCTAAGCAGTTGTTCGCCGGGCGCAATCCAATAGGCGACAACGTCTATTTGAACGACTTTCCTTATGTCGTGGTTGGAGTCATGGCGAAGAAGAAACAGGACTCCAGCTACGACGGCTGGGACGTGAACAAAGTTTTCGTTCCGTTTGCCGCGATGCGACGCGATTTTCCCGACCGGCCCCCCGGAACGAATTCGACATTTGATCAGTTGCTGGTGACCCCGAAGTCGGTCGCGCAGCACGAGGCCTGCAAGCATGAAGTGCGGGTGGCGCTGGCGCGCATGCATCGCTACGATCCGCGCGACAAAGAAGCGTGTCCGATCTGGGATACGGTGCAAGAGGCGCAGGCCTTCAAGACCATGACCGATGGGATGAAGTTCTTTCTGGGAGCCGTCGGAATTGTGACGCTGCTGCTAGGCGGCATTGGCGTGATGAATGTGATGCTGGTGGCGGTGCGCGAGCGGACGCGAGAGATCGGGGTACGGAAGGCGATCGGCGCTCCGGCAGGAACAATCCTGCGGCAGTTTTTTATTGAGGCCGTGATCATTGCGTTGTTGAGTGGAGGGATTGGACTGGGCTTGGCGTTTGGGGTTTGCGCGCTGGTCAACTTGCTGCCCATGCCCGACTTTTTTGCCGGGCTGCTGCCGAGTTGGGGCTCAGGCCTGACCGCGGCAGGGTTGTTGGGAGCGATTGCGGTGGGGGCGGCGCTGTATCCGGCGCGGAGGGCCGCGTCGATTGATCCGATTGAGGCGTTGCGGTATGAGGCGGGAGGGTAGAGGTCGTGTGGGTCCGGGTCCTTGACCCGGACAGACGCGCTTGCGCGGCTGGTTTTCACATGCCTGGCCACAGCGGAGAAGCAGCCGAGCTTCGCTCGGCATGACCGGGTCAAAGACCCGGTCCCACACAGAGACCCGTCCCACACCAAGATCAGATGCTAATTGAAGTCATCATCGAGGCCTGGATCGCGCTGAAACGGAATGTGACGCGCAGCATGCTCACCATGCTGGGGATTGTTTGGGGCATCGCGACGGTAACGCTGCTGATCGCGTATGGCAACAGCTTTCGCAGTGTGCTGGTGCATGGATTCGACGCCTTCGGAAAGAGCGTGGTGATTTGCTGGCCGGCCCAGACCAGCGAGCAGCCGGGGGGACAGCGCGCGGGAAAAAAAGTCGTTCTCGAGCAAGCCGACCTGGAAATGGTGAAGCAGACGGCTCCGCTGGTGAAGCATGTGTGCCTGGAAACTGTGAGGCGTCCGGGGATCGCTTACGGCGACCGCATGGCGGGGACGGCGCCGGTGCGTGGAGTTTGTCCGGAGTATGGCGAGATGCGGAATGAAGTTCCGTCGGAAGGGCGCTGGATCAATGCCGAGGACGAATTGGAACGACGGCGCGTGATTTTTCTTGGCGGACGGCTGAAAGAGCAACTCTTTAGCGGGCGTCCCGCGGTGGGAGAGACGGTGCAAGTGTCCGGCGTTCGCTTCACCGTGATCGGGGTGATGGCACGGAAGATTCAACTCAGTAATTACTTTTCGAGCGACGACGATTCGTCGTGGATTCCTTATTCGGCAGCAGGAGACTTGTGGAACACGCGCTACGCCGCAGTAATGGTATTTGAGCCCATTGCTCCCCAGTTTGAGAAGAAAGCAATGGCACAGGTGCTGGCGGCGGTGGCGACGCGGCAGAATTTTTCCCCCACCGATCCCAAGGCGTTTCAGATGTTTGGGCGGGATGAGTTTCGTCCAGTCATCGATGGGCTGACGATCGGGCTGCAGGTGTTATTGACCTTCATTGGGACGTTGACGCTGGGGATCGGCGGCGTTGGCGTCATGAACATCATGCTGGTTTCCGTGGATGAGCGGATTCGCGAGATCGGACTGCGGCGGGCGCTGGGGGCGCGGAAGCGGCACATCGAGCTGCAATTTCTGGCGGAGACCCTGCTGATCATGCTGCTCGGCGGCGCGATCGGAGTGGTGCTGTCCTATGTGATTGCCTGGAGCGTGGGGACTTTGCCGATGCTGGGGCCGCTCTACGAGGACGATTCGGGACAGGCAGACATTCATTTGCGAATCTCGATGATGACGGTGGTTCTTTCCAGTGCGGTGTTGCTCATGGTGGGCGTGATCAGCGGACTGGTCCCGGCGCTGCGGGCCTCGAAGCTGGATCCAGTCGAAGCTCTGCGCTACGAGTAGCAGGGATGGCTAAGACTGTTTGTGTATCTGCTCATCGAGCTTGGCCGTTAGCTTGTCTCTTAACTCCTGATCTGACGACATTCTGGCGTCGAGTTCGGCTTTCGTCAAAATGCCTTTCGCGATCAACACCTCAGAGAGTGCGCTCGCCTGCGCCAAGGCTTGCATGGCAAACTTCATGGTTTCGGCCATAGCGGGCAGCAGCATCTCGAGGCCAGGACTATCAGGAGCAGGACCGACAGGTCGATTCGCGTCCATTGAATAAGCCTCCATTGACGGACCCACCCCTGAGCACCCACGGCTCGGAATCGCGGGTCACTAGCGGCGAAGGGTATCCTCAGTCCCTAGGCCCAATCAAGGCCCTGATCGCTAAGATCGCCTCCTGGTGGCAGAAAACTGTTCTCAGGCAATTCGCTTGCGATTGCCATGCGCTCGTTCGAGATAGCGGCGCGTCCTGAGATCAACGCGCACCTGCGACGCGGCTAAAGACCGGTCGGCCAGCGCAACAATCAGGCCTTCCGACCGGCGTCACGCGGCCGCGACGGGCCGGGGCTTGTCCTCCGGCGTTTCGATGTCCTCCAGCTTCTGCCTGCGATGCAGGAACACGTATGCACCCAGCAATGACAGCATCAACAGGGAAAAGACCATCAGCAGTAGAGCAAACGCGGTCATGTTACGGACCGGGCCGGTGACCTCCCTGGCTTCCTGGCTGGCCAGCACAATCCACGGAAGATTCGGATAGGCGTCGTTCAACCCGGTATCGGCGAAACCGATGAGGTAAGACTCACCATTGGAGAGCGTCGCAAAGATGTAACCGGCTTCGCGGCCTCGCACGCTGCCGAGTGCATCACGAATGGCAGCGAACTCCTCCGACTTCATCTTTGTCGACGGAGTCACACCGGGCGCTTCGATCACAGTCCCGTCCTCACTCACCAGGGTCATACGACCGGTGCGTCCCATTTGCCGGCGGTTGAGTTGAGCAAACAGGGGCGAGACGTCGGTCATGGCGGTTAGCGCGCCGATGAATCGACCCGTGCCCTCCTGCAGGATTGGGTACGCGATGCTGAGGTAGTAGAGATGCCTCTGATCGTCGTAGCGCAGATCCGACACGTGGATTGCACCCAAACCCTGGGAGGAGAGCGCCTGCCAGGAAGTCCGGTCGGTCTGGGCGTAGTGCGCCGGCCGATCCGTTGCAGCAACAGTGGCCCCGGTTACATCGGCGACGGTGATCTTCAGCAGGGTGGGATTGAGCTCGCGTGTGCGACGCAACTGGCGGGCCAGGTCCGAGGTGAGGATCTTCGCCGACAATGCATCCGTCTCCGAGCTCTCCCAGGCCTGGTCCAGGGCATCGTTCTTTGCGAGAACAGCCTCCTCCGAGAGACGGTCGTATTGGCGGTTCGCCAAATTCACCGCTTCTACGGGTCCGGGGGTGTTGGCGATCGCGCTGACGTCTCTCACACATCCGGAGATGAAGTCGGATGTGGATTCTGCCGTGGTCAGTGTGAGCGAGCGAAAGTTCTCCCCGTTCACCTGGCGTATGTGGGTGTCCCCCTGCAAGGCCACATAGAAACCGAAAACCGTGAGGGGAACGAGAATTACAATGAGCCCGACGAGCAACCTTTGAAGAGATGTGTGTAATTCTGGGGTTTCGAGAGGCATGGGGGGTACCTCCTCTTTCTGCCGCGGAGGACTAGCGCGGCAAATTGGCGCCCGCCCAAGGATGGACTCGGTGCGCCAGCGAACTGAAACTAACTACAGTATGAACTTTATTCTGCAGGAACTCTATGTCTGTGATGGGCCGCAGAGGCTCCGTGCTCCGGTTCGTATTCAGAACTGGAATCCGCTGAAGTCGCTTTAACCAGTACTTAGTAGTCAGACCAATATCTCCAGACCGCCAACCTATCGGGTTTATCGTTCCCCAGAATAGAGCTTCGGGGTGCGACCCTTCGATCGCACATCGAGAGGCGCTGTTTCCGTCGGAACTACACCTTGGCCGTTTCGGCGGGAAGGATACCTGCTGGCTTCTCATCAACGAAGAAACCCGCGTGGAGCCGATGAGAGAAGCCCGACTGGAAGCGCTCGTTGAATCCGACTGGTTTCGCCGGCGCCGGCCGGAGCAACTCCGAGACCCGGACGCTGGTTGAACCGAGTAAGTTTTTGATCAGGGCGACGGGTGTCCAAAAGATTCCGAAGGGAAATCCCCACCAGCCATAGAAGAACGTATATAGGCTTGCAGCGAAAGCATGCCAGAAGCGAGGTTCGCTGCCTTTGATGATCCAACACGTTTGCATGCGGCAGGACAGAATCAGAGCGGAGAAGACAAGGTGATGACGCACAAGTTCGGTGTCGAGCGTGATCCGCTGGCTGCGATAGTAGGCCAGCTGGTTGGTGCGGATCTTTTCCGCGTTGGCGACGAGCCACGCGGTGAAGCGCTTGTTCTCCTGCGCCCACTTGAACTGGCGGTAGAGGCAATACGCTGTCCCGGCCGCGATGGCAGCGGAGGTCGTGATCAGCAGAATAGAAGCAGCAAGGTGCTGCTTGTGTTCCGGGTCGGTGACCGCGAGCCAGGCAGCGCTGCCAGCCTCGTACGTCCAAAAGCAAACGGCCGCGCATTGGGCGATGAGGCCGAATATCCCGAAGATTTTGCCTCCCAAGATGATGCACCTCGATCGGGCAGGGGTACGCGGCACATCATATAGAGGGATCGGGGTTCTGGCTGCATCACCTCAGTAATACGACTCCGGTAACCAGTGCAGGGACCCGAGGCTCGACGCGGGGACGTGACCTTGAGGTTGTCGCCGGTCCGGTGCTCGTTGATCCGGAAACGGAGAAAGTCGTGAATGGTCGCGACCGCAATCGCCGACGCTGAGCGGATGTCCACCCGACCACCCGAAGCTATCTCCTCGTACTTGTAACTGATCTCGGACTTCATCAGCTGCATCGTCGTGATGACGGGCGGAACGCCGTCAGGTATGAACATCGGCGCGGAGAAGTCGCCGTTCCCAACCATGACCGCTATGTGGGAGAGGTGCGAGCGAATTGCATTGGCATTCGTCTTGTCGTGGGGGAAACCCATTGCCTGATCGCCGGGGTTCTGTACGATGGAGTGATGTGAGTGCGGTAGGTGCTGATCGTGCATTGGACAGTTTTTCATCGTATCGTCTTGCTTTGTATCTTGCGTGACAACGACACAAGAGAGCAGCGAGAGCCATGCCATGGCACCAGATTTCATTCTGGTCTCCTTCTTAAATTGTTTTTCGCCGTCTTCTGGGACTCGGTCCGGAGCGCAGGTTTGTCGCCGAGGGAAAGCAATAGCATTGCCTTGTCAACCGGCGGTGTGCGGCTCATCTTTCTCCGCCAATCGCGGACGAGTTGACGAATGCAGCTTTGGGTTCGTTGGAGTTCTTGGATCTGTTGTCCCAGCAAACGTAGCTTTTCTTCAGTGGGGTTCAGCACCCGACGGCAAGGGGCATTTCCGTTGTCCCGAGTTCTCAGAATTTCTGAGAGTTGCGTGAGCGTGAACCAAACTGAAGCGCTCGCTGCACCAGTCGCACACGATCAATCGTGTCCCGACTGTACATGCGATAGCCGGCGGGCGTGCGCGGCGGTGCCCGAAAGATGCCGATCCTTTCATAATGGCGGATCGTATCGGGGCTCTCGCCTTTCAGTTGAGCGAGTTCTCCCGAACGAAGAGGCTTGGCAGTGTCGGCCATTCCCACCAGTATGAACCCTGGATGCCGTTCCAGGGTCAAGCACTTTCCTAGGCTGACCGGGCCGACGATAGGCCTTTGTCGGGATAGGGTCCGCATGCTCATTTGGTTATCGCCATCTTCCGGCGAGCGCAGATCCGGGGCAGTCGCCATGCTCGATAGCACTGAGCCCGCCCCTCGACTTCCCACAAATAACTAAACCCCGTGTAACCTTGTGTGAAGATAGCTCGCTGGACAATGGCCGCCTCGGCAATTCCCGCTCAACTCGCCCCCCGCATCCAGTCCGTGGATGCTCTCCGGGGCGCCATCATGATGTTGATGGCAATCGATCACATCCGCGACTACGTCGCCCGCAGTGCGATGCAGTTCTTGCCCACCAATCTCACGCGTACTACCACCGCCATCTTCTTTACTCGCTGGATCACGCACTTCTGCGCGCCGGTCTTCATGCTCACCGCCGGCCTCGGAGCATTTTTCTGGATGAGCCGGGGGCATCGATCAAAAGGCGAACTATCGCGCCTCCTGATTACTCGCGGCGTTTGGCTTATATTCCTCGAGGTCACCGTGCTGCGTTTGATCGTGTTTTCTCAACTCGGCTTCCATGCGAGTCCTGTGATCCTGCTGATCCTCTGGGCGATTGGCCTTTCTATGATCGCTCTTGCCGGGCTGATTCATCTTCCGACGCGCGTTCTCGCGGGCTTTAGCATTGCGATCATCGGCTTGCACAATCTGCTCGACAAGGTTTCGGCCGAACGCTTCGGCCGAAATGCCTGGCTCTGGGACATCCTGCATCAGCAGAATGTCTTCGCCTTCCTGGGAATCAACTTTGTGACCGCGTATCCTGTGCTGCCCTGGATCGGCGTCATGGCCGCCGGCTATTGCTTCGGCACGGTCTATTTGTGGGATGCCAGTCGGCGTGAACGTTTCCTGATCCGTCTGGGGCTTGCGCTCACCCTGGTTTTCGTGGGATTGCGTGCGATCAATTTCTACGGCGATCCAACACGTTGGAGTCACCAACCCTCAGCCCTATTCACCCTGCTCTCTTTCCTCAACACGACCAAGTACCCGCCTTCACTCGACTTTCTCCTGATGACACTCGGCCCAGCGATCGCCGCTATGGCTTGGCTCGAACGCTTTCACTTCTCATTCAACAACCCGCTGATCGTTTTCGGGCGTGTGCCATTCTTCTATTACGGAGCCCACTTGCTGGTTGCTCATCTCATTGCAATCGCCATGAACTTCGCGCGCTACGGCCGAACGTCATTTCTCCTTATCGCACCGCCCTCGATGGGAAGCCCGAGCGACGTCTTCCCGCCCGACTACGGGTTCCCGCTTTGGACGGTCTACGCCGTCTGGATTGGCGTACTGCTGCTGCTGTATCCGGCGTGTCTCGGGTTCGCGCGGCTCAAGCAGCATCGTCACGATTGGTGGCTCACGTATTTATGATTGACCGCCGACAAACAGGGGCAAGAAGTCCAGCGCGTCGTCGCACGATTAACACTGTTTGTGATCAGCGATTACACACAAAACACCTGACCGAGTCCGATGTCGAGCGTTCGGCGGCGGCGCCAGGTGCCACACCTCCCAGATACGGCAGCAAGCTTTGCCCCGTCGCAGAGTACGAATGCGCTACACCATTGATTTTGCTGAGGATTTACTGGCTGCCCCCGGAGTCGAACCCCGATATGCTGATCCAGAGTCCCTTCACCGACTCTGAAAACAAACAAAATCCAGCAACTCCCTCGGTCAGATTCCGGCAAACTCTTGCAAAATCCGCACCACCCGCGCACCCGTCCTGCAACCAAAACGAATGGAAAACCATGATTAATCTAGACGCAGCCGCTGACCGCGATCGGGTCGTCGGCTTACCGCGCGGAGGAATCCCGCTTATGGAACTCTGCCGGACGATGAAGACCGAACAAATTGCTCCTGGCTAGCCCCCGCCGAGAGGTGGAGGTGAATTAGAAGGTGTTATGACGCATTTCCCAGCGCGTGGTGACCCATTTGTCTTAAGGGATAGGCGATTCCACGAAAAATCCACGATGCGAGTTTGTACTGGCTGCGGGAGAGATTTCGCGGTAGCTCGACCGTGGCAGGGGCAATGCAGTCCGCGTTGCCGGCAGCGGGCCTTTGTTCAGTGAAAGATCACAAGACCCATCGGGTACTATGGCGTGTGATGCTTGTCCGACCAACCACTGCTTTCAACTCATTCGAATTGCTCCTTTCTCCTTAACCGATAACCGCTTCTTTACCCCAACCCCGACGAATCCAGCACCCATAGCGAGCCAACCTCCACCCAGAACGACGCTAGAAATAACGCCTACCCAGAACGAGCTAGATTGACTACCGTAAGCCGCCTCCTGCGCCGCTGCCAAACGCTAGGACGTTAGGAATTGTCAGTATCGGCCGGGAAGTGGTGGAGGTTCGCGACTTCACTGCACTTGCGCGTTCCACAAGCGGAGGATGACGAACGGTAATGAATTCCGGACCGTCCTGTGGCATCATCATGGGAATGGAACGAGACCATGTGGCGTGAGTTGCTTGTTCGCCTATTGCTAGGCGCTCTCGCAATTCCCATCGGATTTGCGGAGACCCCTTCCGGCCGCACGTTATGGCCGATCGAAGTAGTGGGCGCGGACGGAACCACGGTCACTCGCACGCTAGCCCTCGACACTGCCCAAAGTGAATCGGTTAGATCTCTATGGCTGCAGGTACATGGTCTGCGGTATCCACAGCAAGCCAGCGTTCAAGTAAACGCGAGCCCTTGGATACCCCTCAACAATGACACGGTGACTGTGGCTGCGCCCGGCGGGAAATTCGGCGGCATCGGGGGAGGCTTCGCCACGCTCGTGCTGACTTTGCCCCTACCGAACGGCACTGCCCTCGCTGGCGCTAACACCGTCCGCTTCCGGTTTAATCAGTCTGACGGACTCGCCAGTGGCTATCGTGTCGTTGCGTGGAATTTCTTAACGAATGAAGGAAACAAGGTCCTCCCTCCCTCCGATTTTGTGGAAGATACGCCTGAAACCTGGAGATCGCCCCGACCCGATGCAGCTTCCATCCACGCGGGGCAGGACCTCTGGCAGGCCGCCTCACTCGTGGCCAACAGCCTCCCAAACAGTCCGCGGATCCAGGCGCATTGCGCCGACTGTCATGCGCACGATGGGCGCGACTTGAAATACTTCAATTTCTCAAACGCCAGCATTGTCGCCCGCTCGCGTTTCCACGGCCTGACCACTCTCGAGGGTGAGGAGATCGCCAGCTATATCCGTAGCTTGCCGCTTCCCAATCCCGGTCGACCGTGGAACCCTCCCTATCAACCCGGACCCGGACTGGACGAACAGCCGATCTCGAATTGGTCTGCCGGGGCGGGACTTACCTGGGTTCTCAACCAGGATACAGCCGCCCTAACGTATCTGCTCGCTGATCATCGGAGGCGCTGGAACACGACAGACTCATATCCTGCCGGGAATTCTCCCGACCTCCAAGAACTTGTGGGACAAATTACCCCAGATCTGTTTCGCCCTGACGGCAATCTCAACCCTCGTGAAATCCCCATCGACTTGCAATTGCCGGATTGGAGCCAGTGGCTGCCTCGCATTCATCCGAAAGATGCTTGGGGACCAGCCTTCGCCCATAGCAATTTTGCAACCATGTACGACGGCGCGGCCAGCCTGCGCACACTCCTAACGACAGCCCAGACTCCCAGCTCCAACCTTCGCGGTGTGGTTCCCGCTTTCAGGCGATGGTCGCGAAGCCGGCGGGCCTTCCTTGGACACTTTGTGAGGGCTAAAGCGGTATGGTCAGTGGATCTTACCAACAAGGTTTACTCCACTCAGCTCTGGCAGCTCGTCAAAACCTGGGAAATGACGCAGGAGTTTGGCCTCGAAGAGCCAGGGCGTGACCTCTGTGTAAGTGCCTCCGTGTCACGCAGTTGGTGCAACACCGTTCCCGGAGACAGCGCTCCTGCTGCGACCCACATCCCGGATGGGCTGGCCGGAGTCGGCGGCAGCGCGTTGACCAACGAATACTTGTCGGCGTCCTGGTATGAGTTGCAGATCGTCCTGAATAGTGGCAATCATCAGCATCGCGAGCGCACTCCCGTCGATTGGGTCTATCTGATCGGCCAGTTCCGCGACCTCTACCTGCAGTCGCACTATCCCGAGCCCGTACGCCTGCTTATCGCCGTCACCAAAGCACTTCAATCCACGGATGCTCACTTGGGTCCTGACAACTTCCGCGAGGGTTGGCGGCCAGACCAAAACATCGATCCCCGCATCATGATTAGCTCCGATTGGGTGCCCTTCTTCAAGCCGTTCCCCTTCGAGATACGCCGCGCTATTACCGAGTCGCTGCTTGCCGCCTGGATAGAAAAAACTCTGCAGTACCCGATCACGAAGTACCTGCCGCTTCCGGTGTTCCAACGCGACTACACCCCACCCCTGTACGGCGATATCAGCGGCGGCAAGGTGTGGGAGGCAGCAGAACAATTCCGTGCGGCTGGCGTCTCGGACGATCTTGTGGATCGCTTGGAGAATTGGGGTCTCACCTACACCGACCGCGCCGTCCGTCTTCAATACCACTGATGTCTGCAGGGGTTCTGCCACCTGAACCTCGCGAACTGTGATGACTTCGGGGATCGGTGATCTCGACTCCTATCCTCCGGGTAGCGCAATCTGAATGAGAGTTCGATTAAGACGCCGTGGTCCCTACGACGGCCTCCGCCGTCCAAACCGTAAGCGCTACACCTGCAAACACAAGATGCTTTTCAGAAGTCATTCGACTCTTACTGTAGCGCACTACTCCAGACGCGATGCGGCAGCAATGCGCGGACGCCCGCACTCTTGCTCACCCCACAATGTCCCGCGTTCCATTGCGGCTCTTAGGCTCGCAAACTAACTCCTAAATTGTAGCGTTTGTGGCTCACGATCCCGTGCCGGCTCGCACGCACGGATTACAACCAAAGCACGACGCGTAAAGCCCGCACCTGCGACTAAATCTCCCCCTCTCCACTCAGCACCCGACACACAGCACCGCTCCACCGCCACGTCCTGAACAATCATCCACGCCACATCGCGATCAGCGTGGCCTTCGCCGCAACAGCACCGCGGAATAGCGCAAAAACGACAATCAAATACGCGGAGTTGGAGAGGCTATCCAGGTTGGTGGGTAACAGTGAAAAAGCCCGATGGCTACTGCGGCCTTGTCCGGACCGCAAAATCAGTGGTGAAAGCGATATAAATGGGTGTAATTGGAGATTCATCGCCTTTGGGTAGCAATTGGGTGAAAATGGGTACAAATGGATATCCGACCTAACGAGATGGTGCAGAGCGGTCCGTTGTGGGACGCACTCGCGCAGTCGCGCGCCTCGCGGCCAAATATCCTTTGACCTTGACATCGCTGACCGTCCGTAGTTCATGCGGGGTGCTGCATCGCCGTCGATTTGGCCACGAAAGGCAAGGATCTCCTTTCTCACGGCTCGGAGCGCACCGCGGCCCCAGAGGTTTGCGGGCTCGATGTCGTCGTCGGTGTTTGCGTCAAAACCTTCGTCGGGCGGCACGAACTCGTTGAATTGATGGATAATCAGAAAGATGGGGTCCAACTGCCGCGCGCAGGCCATGAAGGCGTGAAAGGTGGCGTAGGATTTGTCCTCTCTGAAACGGAGCGCGTCGTCGGCACAGTAGGGCAGCGAGTTGGGACTGGGGCAGCCCCATCCGGCTTCTACTCCGGCAGTGGCTAAGGAAGCTGTGAAATTCTCTACTCTCAACCCACTCTCGCCGACAGTTTCGTTGTAGGACGGGTAGTAAGGACATGTGGGTGTGGCGCAGGAAGTCTTGAGCCGATCGACCCAACTCCAGAATCCATAAGCCGGATTGATCTCGACGGGGCGGTCGGGAGCGCCCTGCCTTGCCCAAAGATCGGGCTGCGCATCGAGATATCCAGCCATCATCCTGAAGGTGTACTTGCCTGCTATTTCAGAATGGTTGTTCAAGAACTTTCTAAGTTGAAACCAGAGTGGATTGTCGGCGCGATTGGGGTCTTGCGACGCCCCGACAAAAATCAGCATGAGGGGCTTGCCTTGGTAAACGACCTGACGCTGCGGATATCTCTGCAGGAGCGATCCAAAGAACTCGATTTCCTTCTCGAAGGCGGTCTTGCCGTCGATGTCTTTGTACAAGATATCCTGATCGAAGCCGCCTAGTAGCGGAATGAGCTTGAGTCGGGTTCCGAGCTCGGTCCATGCGGTGTAAAGATTGCCGGTATTGTCACGGATCGTCTGGTTCTGCAGGCGGAAGCTTGGACTGCAATTTGGGAGGTATTTCTTGGCGAACCACTCACTATTGAATATGCAACTGACGTTATTCGTCACTTCGCTGATGGCGGCGTCGATGCCCATGTACTCCATCCACGCGACGTGCTGTTTGATCACCGCAGGGTCGGCGCTGTCGTAGCCGCCGCCAACGGGTTGCATATCCGGAGACTGCAATCGCGGCAAGGCCGCAGTGCCCTGAAATGTCACGGCCTTCGGCCCGAACCATGCCTCGTACTCCATTACGACGACGTGACTGTTTTGGTTCACGACCAGAGGCTCGTCGGGCGCCACTGACGATGAAGCGCACAGGGCGGCGGTGTTGCAGATCAGCAACCAAACCGCGATTACGAACGTATGGCCACTAATTCGCATAAACCGATCTTCCTTCGCTGGGCATTAGTCCTGGCGAGAGACATATGATGATTCTCAATAGCCTAACAGTCTTACCGCGATTCCCGCCCCACTAACGTTGCGGTTGGGGAGGGTGGCTCGCTGGTTTCTGCTGGTCGGTTGGCGCGTGCGAGATATGCGAAAAATTTGGGCCATGCGTAACCTGGCCCCTCTCCGCGTCGCCGATCAGAATCCCGGAGTGATTTAGAAGAAGACCGACTGCCCGGTCAAACTCTACTTCTGCCTTTTCGTATGCGATTTTCGCTGAAAGGAGCGTCGCTTGTGCCTGGATAAAGGCGGCTTCGTTCTGCAAGACGAGGATTGCAGTGGACGCTCGGATGTCGTATTTCTTTTGTTCTGATTCCAGAGCCTGGCGCGCCAAATCGACAGCCGATTGGGCAGCGGCAACGCTAGCCCGATTCTGTTGGACGCCAAACTGCGCGTTGCGCACTTCTATGCGGATCAGATTTTCAAGCTGCTGAACCCGCAACTGAGCCTGCCGGTATTCCAATTGCGAGCGCACCTGCGTCGCTTGGGCGGAACGGTTGCGGAGCGGGATGCTGACAGTCAGCGTCACGCCTTTGTCCGGCGCGGTCGAATTCACCAGTTGCTGCAGGGTGGCACCATAAGAAGAATTCAGCTGGGAGGGTGGCCGCCTAAAGCCGCAGGACAGAGGCTCGGATACGCAGATGGAGGCAGCATTTGTATTGCCGCCCAGTCCTGCGCCTCCGTAATAGGCAGAGAGGTCAAGGGACGGCAACAGGCCGTTGCGGACGGCCTTATTGCTAATCTCGGCATTGACCAGGTTGATGCGCGCCTCGGCTAGCTCCGGGCGATGACCCAAGGCCTCATTCACGAGATCCTGGGTGGGGACGATGCTTTCCTGCGATGGCATTTCCAGCGGCGAGGTAGGAATCACTTCGGCATCCATCAGGACCGGATCGACAAGTGTGCGGCTAATCGCGTTTTTCATCAGTAGCTGTGACAGCTCAAGATTCGTAAGGGCAAGAGTCAAGGCTTGCTGATCGGTTGCAATCATACTCTGGGCACGGACCACTTCGATGGGCGCAACGCTTCCGATTTCGACGCCGGCCTGGTTGTTGGCCAGCGTCTTCTGAGCGAAGGCCATCTGTTCTTTCTGGACCTTTACATTTTCGTAGGCGTATACCAGGTCCCAGTACATATTCTCGATCTGGTCTGCGGTCGTAATGATTTGCAGTTGGAAAGCCACGTCCGAGATTTCGCGATTGTTCTTAGCGATTTTGATATAGCGAGTATTGCTGGTGAGTCCGAAACCCTGTAGCAGGTGCTGCGTCAATTTGATTTGGAAACTGGAACTCAGGGCCGGAGAGAGAAATGTATATACGCTGTTCGAGGTTACCCGGCTGTTGTTGAAACCGATGCTCATATCTGTACCCCATTGGAATCCCTGCGTGTACGAAAAATTGCCGCTTGTCGTATTTTGGTTGGTGGCACAAAAGGGAGTGTTGCAAATGTTGTAGAAGTGGTCCAGTACGATACTGCCCGTAAGGGTAGGATCGAAGCTGGAAACTGGGGGCCCGCCCCCCAAAGTTGATGCAACAATGCCACCGGCGCCGGCGCCAGCTCCACCGGCCGCGACTGAAGTTCCTCCCTGACCCGAACCGACCTGGGTGCCAAGTCCGCCGGCGCCGCCTCCGGGGGTGTTCTGTACGATCCCGCTTGCAACTCCGGAAACGCTGGAGCCGGCTTTGGCTCGCCAGATATCGGTATCGGCGATGTTCAAGTTGTAGCGGGCGATCTCTAGATCAAGATTGTTTTCGAGGGCCAGGGCGATTGCATCTTCGAGCGAAATGTAGAGTTTGCCCTCACGCATCAACCGGTCAAGCCGCGGGCTGTTAGCCGAGTTTGGCGGAGCAACATCGCGAGAAGTATAGGGACCCAGCGGATTGGGGAAATAGGACATCGGTTTCTCGTACTGCTTCACATCAAAAAACGGCGACGATGACTGGCCTGCCGGCTGCGCCGAGGGTGAACTGGGAAGTTCTTGCGCCCTTCCTGCAGCTACCATTGTGACCGCGAGCAAGAGCGCGGCCGTCCACTGCGACACGGACCCAACTACAAAGCGTTGCGTTCGCATAACTCCTCCGACTAGATTCGAAGTGACCGAGGCCCACAGCAGCACTATCGCCCTGGGCTTGTTTTTCTGTTATGTAACTTTAACCGGGATAGTGCGCTTGCTTGGAAAATAGAGCATGCGATTCAAGGTGCAAAATCGAGGGGATGCGTAGACTGCCGAGACCCCAACCGTCTGCCTGTGAGAAAATCGATGGCTTGCAGTCCCGGACTGCAGGTAACTGCAATCCGTTATAGCGAATTCGCCATTATATAAGGTCGCGCGATGCACGCAGGCAAGGCTGTGATCTTTTGTGCAACTCAACGGACCGGTTCAACTCTGGTTTTCGATGACTTCCTAAATGTTGTTGGCTCGGGGCGGTTGAATAGCGAAATACTCTACGAGCGGACCGCTCTTAAGAAGACTCAGCTTCCCTGGAATGAGTTGTGGAACGAACTCAAAGAGCTTAATAGAGTCCACGATTATTTTTTTGGGAAGGTCATGTTTCACTACACTCCGCTGGTTTCGGGTTTCATAGAGCGAAATTCGACCTCGGGAGTTGTCTACCCCTGTCTGAAGTTCATCCCCGAGCTATTCGACAGTTTCCGCAATTTCTTCGCGGATGCCATCTGGGTATATGTGGAGCGGCGGAATGTCTTTGCGCAGGCAGTCTCGATGTATCTGGCCGAGACGACGAATGTCTGGGAAAAACTCCAGGGGGACGCTGTACCAGCATGCATGGATGGTGCCGATACGATCGAAGCTGTATCGCGTAACCCGTCTCGTCGATCGGGGGTTCCCCCCGGATGTGTGGTGCGCTATGAATACGAAAAACTCAAAGGATATCTCCAGGGGTTTCTCCGGGAGAGAGAACAATGGCAGCTGTTTTTCCGACACTACAAAATTGCACCGATCAGAATCAGTTACGAAGACGCAGCTTCTGCTTATCCCCAGTATTTGAGAGAATTGCTCGACCAAACCGGACTGCAAGCCGTCGAAGCACTGCCTCCGCGACGAATGCTGAAAGTCGGCGGCCAACGGAATGCAGAGTGGGCAGAATTCCTTCGCAATGACGCGATTGCAGAGCTATATTCTCGGAGTCATGCCGGTGGCTGACAGATCTATGAGCGCTCCGTAGAGGCAGATTGCTCCAGCCCCAGATCGATGCTCCGTCGTGATTATCTCGTTCGCAGCTTCACGCAATTACGACAAGCGAGGGCGAAACCGGAGCTACCCTTTCATCCGCCTGCTGACACCGGCGCCGCAAGCGATCGAGTTCGGCGAACCACACGGTTCGATTGCGCTTTAGGTGGGATTCGATGTGGATGGTTTGTTGCTCCATCGCGGCAAATATCCGGCGCAACTCCTCAGCGGGCAGATTATACACGGCAAATTCGGGTGGCTGCGTTACCGTATTGACGCCCACGTTGCATCCCATTTCATCGCCGAACAGGCAAAAGTCACCGAACTCGAACCAATTCTGGCGCATGAAACAAAAAGTCAGGGACAAATCTGTTTTCCGCGCCAGAGTGTATTCGCGAAAGCGCTTCAAGATGCGCATTTGGTCATCATAATTAGCGTTGATGCGTATGCTCTCCACCGTCTTTTTGGTCGCGCCGTCGAGCGATACCGCGAGGCTCATCGGAAGCGCGTTCATCACGCCCTCGATTCTGTGGTTGTATTGGGTACCGTTGGTGGTAATGTGGCAGTCGGTCTTCAGGCCATCGGCGATCATCATGTCCCAGATCTGGTAGTACTCGGAGATCAGGAACGGCTCACCTCCAAGAAACTTCGCACAGCTGAGGTGCGGCAGATACTTGCGAAGAGACGCGATAAAAGCCGGCGAGTAACAGATGCGATGGGGTGGAAGCTTCTCGCGATGGGCGCGGATCGCGGAGGACCAGCGTCCGGAGCACATAACGCACTCCAGGTTGCACGAATTGCTGATGGAGAATTCCATCCGCTGCGGCCATTCCGGCACGGCGGTGGGAACAGCGAACTGGTCGAAATTGCGCATCGGAGGTCTTGCGATCCAGCCATTGGCCGTCTGTTGGTCGCACAACTCGCAGCCCGGTCCGAAGTCCATTCCTTCGAGGGCCCGGCGCAATATCTGAACCCGCGTGCCGCGCCAGATTTCGTCGATGCTGTCGTGCAGCGCATTACCAAACGTGTGTTTCCAGTTCCAACAGCACGCACGAACGTCCCCATTCTGAGAAAAGAAGAGATTGGTGTGGGGAGCGTAACACAGCGACTGCACCGCTTTGTCTGCGATAGACCGGCTCTGGTTGAATTGCGCCAATGTTTCGGTATTCATATTGAGCACGCCTTTTGAGTATGCCGGACCCAGGAACGGCGAGTAGAACCTGCGCAACATATCCGCAGCCCAAACTGTCGGCGGATAGGGGCCTTCATGATCCTCCAGGTGACAGGGTCCATGCAAGGAGAAAAGTCGTAATGTAGTTCTGCCAAGACCTCGAGGCTAAGTCGTATGGGCTGAGACTCATCCCGAGACCATCCAGCCGATTCCACTAAACGACTGCGATGAAAGCGTTTGCTATGTAAAGATTCGCGTTCTCGATAACGAAAGGGTCATTTTCGGTGTATATTGACCGGCGAAACAAAATGGAAATGGGCGAACTGTTGCACAATAACGTATAGAGGAATTGCACTCTCGCAGCCATGGCGAAGCGTGACACTCCCGTCCAAACAAATCCAGGCCCAGCAGATCTGACTCCTCACCGAGCAGCCAAGCGAGTCTGTTTCATAACCACCGAGTTTCATGGACTGTTCAGGAACGGCGGGATCGGAACTGCCAATACAGGTTTGGCCATTGCCCTCGCAAAAGCCGGTTTTGATGTCACGGTCGCGTTTGCCGATGCCGATGAGAACGGTCCGCGAGTCAAAGACGGCAATTTTGCGGAAATGCGGGAGACATACTTTCGGCTAGGCGTCACTCTCGACTTCGTTCCCATCAGCCCTCTCGTCCCGCAGGCGTTTAACGACCCCCGCTCTGCAAGTTATTGCATTTATCTATACTTGAAGCAGCATGAATTCGATGTGGTTTATTTCAACGACTGCGGTGGCCAAGGGTTCTATTCCCTACTAGCAAAGTATGCAGGCGTGTTTCGCAACGCGCCCCGCATGTATGTTGTGGCCCACGGGCCGCAAGAGTGGGTTTTGGAACTCAACTCCCTACAATACTGGGATCGGACGCCGGTCATCACCGCCTATCTTGAACGGCGCAGCGCGGAATTGGCGGACGTGCTCATCAGCCCGAGCCAATATCTAGTCGACTGGATGATTTCGCACGGCTGGCGGATGCCGGCGAAAGTTCGAGTCGTCCAGAACGTCGTACCTCTCCCGGAATCGATTGGACCGTCACCCCGCCTCTCCAGACCGGCCGCAATTACGGAAATTGTTTTCTTCGGGCGGCTGGAGGTGCGCAAAGGTTTGGAGTTGTTTTGCGACGCGATCGATCTGCTGAATCGTTCCGCCGACCTGACTGACGTCAGAGTGACGTTCATGGGCAAATTCGCCCAAATTGCTGGACTTCATTCTGGAATGTACGTGGTAGAACGGGCACGCCGGTGGCGATCGTCTCTACGGATTCTCAGCAGATATGGGCAGGAGGAAGCGCTCTCTTACCTCAACCGGCCTGGAATTCTCGCCGTCATCCCTTCGAGCGCGGAGAATTCGCCCTGCGTCGTCGCCGAGTGCCTGCAACTCGGCCTGCCGTTCGTCGCAACCGACCGGGGCGGAACCGCCGAGCTGATCCGTCCCGAAGATCGTGATTCTTGCTTGGTCGCTCCGGAAGCGCAAGTGCTGGCAACCAGACTCGGGGATATCCTTACGTCCGGACATCGTGCATCGCAATTGGCGGTCTCTCAGGCGGACACATGCGAACAGTGGCTGCGCTTGACGGATCCTGAAGCGACTGAGGGCAGCGACACCGGTGTGTCTTATGAGGCAGAAGGAACACAGAGTGCTGCCCCGACGCCACCTCTCGTGTCGGTCTGTCTGGCGCATTCGTCCCTGTCATCTGACGTTGAGCCTCTAATCGAGTCACTGGTGCGACAAACCTACCCAGGCGTAGAGTTAGTCCTCTTCGAAGAGCACGGAAAAGGTAAGCGCTGGTTCCAGGCACTCCAAACGGTCACCATGGCTAACGGGCGAATCGTTCTCCGCACTTCGCCCGGAATGCCCACGGGGCGCGATGCCGAACGAAATGCTCTTGCGGCTCATGCCAGCGGCGAGTACCTGCTGTTTCTCGAAGAAAACACCGCAGGGTTGATACCCGAGTGCCTCGAAAGCTTCGTCACAGCCGCGCTGCGCACCGGCGCTGACATTGTTACAGGAGTGCCGTTGCAATTCCTGCAAGCTAGCCAATCGAGCAACGGAAGGGGAGGAAAGTTAGGATATCTCCCCATCGGCGCGTGCGCAGAGCTCGGAGGATTCGAAAACTGTTTTGGAAGCGGCACATTTCTGGTCAATCGACAAGCCTTCGAACGACGCGGCGGGTTTGAAACGCCGTGCAATTTAGAAATTCAAGATTGGCTTTTTCTTGCCAGTTCTGTACTGTCGGGCCTTCACCTCGAAGTCGTTCCGGAACCGCTCTTTTGGTGTAAGATGCGGTCCCCTGCGGAACTGAATCGCTCCGCGGCTTTCGACAATCAGAGACGCATTTTGAGTGCCTATAGCGAACAGAAGATTCAACTCTTCAGGCATATGATCGAGACCCAACTGCCGGTGAATCGCGCGAATAGCGCAAGGCTGCGAGATGTGCTTTCTGCTATCAGTCACGAGGCTCGGGAAATCGCTCTGCGCATCTCATCCTCGTTTGAACCGAACAGTGACGATTCGCTCCGCGGCCTGGTGCAGTTTTGCCTGGAACGTCAAAAGGTCGCGGAGGCCTTCGACTTTGCCTTTCACAACAACCGGTGGCTCCTGGCCGACGCGATCGGTTCGGCGAAGTTGGCTGCAGAGGCTGCCGCTCTCGACGCGGTCAGGGCGCACTCAATCGACTTGTGGCACCAAGTCAGCCTGACTGACGACGTTCGGCAGCGCATCAAGTCCACGTCTGCTTTTCCGGCACCTGATCTCACTCGGCCGTCTGGCGGTATTGCCACCCACTCGCTAGAGAACGGCGTAACCATTCTCAAGGCCGCGGCCGCATGCCCGCCTAAGACGAGTTCGGTCCGAGGGCTCGCCAAGGTCCAGGTTTCCGGGCCGGCTGCTGTATCGCTCGCATTGGTCGTGTCAACACCTAACGCCCGCCTGCGGCTCTCGGAAGAAGGCCTCGAATCGAATGAAGCATTCTGGTGGTCTGGGTGGACTCCGCCTGCTGAGAGAGGGGACACTACGGAACTACTGGTTTCCGTGCTCGAAATGGGTGACCAGTTGCTCGATCTCCACTTCCTTTGCAAAGCAAGCGAAGGTGACACGCATCCGCAGGGCATGGTGAGCTGGGAATCGGTTGCGGCAACCATCGAGGTGATGGGCACGATTACGGCGAGCGCGATTGAGTCCGCCGAACCGGCAACGCCTATTCTGCGCGATGTGATCGATCAAGGCATACTGCTCTCCGAGAATGTGTTCCCTTTCCCCGTGTTTGTTCCCGGTGAGGCGACACTGCTCCATCCCCTGCCCGGCCGAGTCGCTCTGGTTCGGGTTCCGGGCGCGGTGCCGGCCGGAACCAGAGCAGTAAGGAGCGTCGTTTCTGTCGAGCGACCGGAGGCACACCCGGTTCAATTTGCGGTCTGGGCCCGGCCATCGCCGGCCCCGGTAACGAATGAAACTGAATTCACCTCGGCGGATGCCTTTAGCGGCTGGTTTTCAGTAACCGACAAGTTCCGTCGCCACAACTTCACCCTAACTCTCGGCGAGCGCGCCAGTGAGACAATGGATTTGTATCTCGCGACGAGAGTCGTGGAATACTCTGATGTGAACTATTGCCACGCTGTTTGGCACGAGTTGCTGCTGCTGGATTGAGCACAAGCGGGCAGATTGAATGCCTGGACCAGAATCCCGCGGTACCAGTTTTGGTGACAGCTGTACTTGACGAACTACCTTGCCGATTAGTTCGAGCAGAAAACCCGACCCTGGGATGGAACCTAATGCCGAATCCGTCTGCCCCCCCAATTGTCGCGATCGTTATTCCGTTGTTCAAGCACAGCGTGCTGGTGGTTGATGCGGTAGAGTCGGCCATCAATCAGCAGAGCCGGTATCCCTTCACAATCGTCGTCGTAAATGACGGTTGCCCTTTTCGGGAGTCCGATCTACAGATAAAGTCCATTTCAGCAGTCCATCCTGATATCCGGTATGTCGTTCAGCAGAATCGTGGGCTGAGCGCGGCACGGAACACCGGTATCGACTATGCCCTGGACAATTTCCCAACGGTGCAGGCTATCTATTTCATGGATGCCGATAACACCATTCTCCCCGGGGCAATCGATGCTGCTTACTCAAAACTGCAAGCGGAACCGCTCGTCAGCTGGGTCTACCCCAATATCGATATGTTTGGGATTCGGCGGAATTACGATTACAGCGGTCCCTATTCGCTTTTGAAGCATACGCAGGAAAACATTTGCGAAGCTGGGAGCATGGTACATCGCCGAGTGTTCGACGCGGGTATCCGCTTCGACGAAAAGATGAGACTTGGCTATGAGGACTGGGACTTCTGGCTGACTGCGGCCGGCCATGGATTCCGTGGAGCCCAGCATCCTCATTTCGGGTTCCGCTATCGAAACCGAGGCGAAAGCATGTTAAGTCAGGCGCACCGGGACGATGGCGAAATCCAGTCCTATATGCAAAGAAAACATACCTCGCTTCTGAGCCGCCGGAGCCCGATGCGACTGGAATCACTCGAAGCCTTGCGCTACGCCATAATCTTTACCGACACCAATCAGGTGCTATTAACCTCGGGCAGTTCTGACCCGGCAAGTGCTATATCACAAGCTGAGTTCGACGAGTTGGTTTGGCGCAACCTCGTGCTGCCCACCCACCAACACATCCCGCCGTTCTTTGTTCTCATGACGCGAACCACATTCGATAAGCTCTCGCGATTGGGCTTGATTCTCTGGGTGCTGCACGACGGGGAGGTGGCGCTGAAAGAGATGAATATTTCGTGTTTAGTCATCCGTCAAGCGCCTGGCTGTGCCTTTGAAGTCAAGCAGGGAGGCCCGCCGAGCAATAGCGACGTCCTGGTTCTGGGGCGCGAATTAGTCTGCGCGATTATTCGGTCTGCCGATACGAGTTGGATCGAGCGATTGGTGTCGCCGGACGAAGGAATGAAGGTGGTCACCAAGACTCTGACCATTCCTCGCCAACCCGGATTGGTGCCGACGCCGGAAGGAAGTGCAGCCTTCGCCCTTCTGGTCAGAATCCGCTCATGGCGCGCCTCGCCTTATCGCCCTGCCGGCGATCGATCTTGGCTCTGGCGCGAGTTCAGCGTTCCGCCACCCCATTCTCTTTACCTCAGCCTGAGGGAAGCGTTTTCCGGCGAGGTGGTTTATCCGTGGCCATCGACTGCGGCAAAGAATATTGGTTTCGTACTTCCTATTGCGAGCTTTGGGGGGGTTGAGCGAATCGCCTACAATCTGGCCCAGCAGTTCGCCCGCCAGGGTTGGCGCCCTCACCTTTTCGTGATCGGGCAAACGCGGATCGAGGTTCCCCATGAATTTGGCGGGTCGTTGGCGTCGATCAATTTCCTCAATGACCCCGTTTTTGGCGCATGGGATACGAGCGGCGAATACCAAGGTACGACGCTGCCAGCTGCGCGCAATGACCCACGCGCGACGAACCGGATCGTGGCGGCCTTGGCTTGGCTCGACGCCGTCGTGAATTGCCACTCTGCGGAATTCAGTGCCGCGGCAGCCAGTTTGGGTCAATTCGGCGTGAAGACCGCCGCAGAGCTTCAACTCCTCGACATGAGCCCGCTCGGGAGGTCCGTCGGCCATCCATTGATCACTCTCGCCTACGAGCATGCCTACGATCTCGTTCTGTGCAATTCGCAACAACTCATGTCTTGGATGCACGGGGCCGGGATTCCCTACGAGAAGCTCCTTCGTGTGCCGAATGCACCGGGACACCCGGTGGACGCGACGCTGCGGGAAACAATCATGGCCCGGCGGAGATCGTCATCAAACCGGCGACTTAACGCTCTTTATGTCGGACGCCTGGATCGCCAAAAAGGGATTGACCGGCTGGCAGAGGTGGTTCAACAGACCCAGGATCTCGAACTCCCGATAAATTGGCGCATTGTCGGATCCAGTGTGATCGGGGACTTCTCTACTCCCCCCATCCTCGAGAGTCTGCTGGAGCCAGCTGTATTTGACAGCGAAAAACTGACGTCCTTGTTCAGCTGGGCGGACGTGATGGTCTTGCTATCAGACTACGAGGGCGTTCCGCTGTCGATCCTGGAAGCGCAGCGCCTCGGTGTCGTCGTCATTGCTACTGATACGGGCGCTGTGTCTGAGATTATCTCCCCCGGACAGAACGGCTTCTTGGTCAAGCGCGAAACAGCCATCGATCAAACGATCGGCTGGCTGAAGGTCCTCCTTGAAGCGCCCGCGCTGCGATCCAGAATCGCAGAGGCAGCCTCCCAGGTTATGGAGTGGCCTGAGGCCACCGCGGATTTGATCCGCCGTATGACGGCTCTTGTCGAAGCCGAGCGAACCAAGCAAGCCAAAGGTCCCAAGACAACGCGGGATCTGAGAGCAGCAGCGGGTGACGGCGCCTGAGGCTGTTCACGCGGCTATCGCTGGGATTCCTCGGCTCGGTCGCTCGTCTAGGGTTTGTTGCTGGATACGATTTCGGCCGCTATCGGGGCGGGTTCGTTCGCCTCGTCAAGAATCAGGGGCACGGGCAGAGTATTGAATGCAAGCTTGCTAAACCGGGCCCACGCAAAGTCCGGACTTAACTCACGATCCTGGCGCGTCACGAGATAGACCGACAGTCGTTCCTCCACTGGTGGTGCCAGCACGAGACTGATGCTCCTCTTTTCGAGAGCAGCCAGGCTCTTCCAGCCCGAGAAGGTCCGCGAGCCAGCCTCCAGGTGATCGAGCCGCGACAGCTCCTTGCTCTCGTCACGGGACGGGCAGGCCAACAGCCCAAACTGCGTTGGATTCGCTCGTTCGTGCGCTAAATGGATTTCCGCCGAGATACCCCACGCGTTCTTAGGAACAGCAATACTCATGCGGGCAATGGTCAGACCGCTATTTCCCGGATGAACGGTTATGCACCCACTGTCCCGCTCATACGAGACCAAGGTCGCCTCGCCGTCCCGGACACGTGGAGAGACCTGTGTAATGTCTTCGTACACCTCATAGGGGACGAATTCGGCAGGAACCTGCGACGCATTCATTGGCCGGATTGCCGTAGTTGTTGGCGTCACGCGCACGCCCGGTAGGCTGCTGAAGACTCGCAGCCCCAGTGGCGCACCCAGATACTGTCCTGCGCCGGTGCGCGCGCAAAACTCCCTATAGGGATGCGGTGGGCCCAGCGACAAAGCCCAGCCGCCGGTTTGTGGCCATTCCACGATGGCGGTGATACTCAAAGCCGAATCGTCGATCGCATGGTCCAGCGCCAGTTCAACCCAGCCGACCCTAACATCGGACGCTGGAATCGACCATGCCGCAAAGACATGTCCGGTTTCAATCGCTTTGAGCTTAACCAGCAGCGGCTCGGCGGAAGCATCTGGTTTCGCACTGATATGAATTGAAAAGCTCGAGAGGCCCAACGAGTCGACGGGCAAATACTGAGTCAGCAAAACTCCGGTTGCGTCAGCGACGTTATCCAGTCGGGTGCGGCTGCTCGCCTCCGTAGCGCTCACGGAGTCGGGCGAGTATTCGAAAATCTCAGTAGGACGCTTGTAGGATTGGCGGCCGACGAATTCTTCTAAGCGGACGAAATTATGTTGCAGGCGTTCGAACTCCCGGCGATAGGTGGCAAGATCGAGGGCCGTGCGACCGCTATGGCATCGCTGCGAGGCAAGGACTTCGGAAATGCAGTCCAAGGCTGCACTAAGTATGGCCCCACTATCGCCTTCAGGCACTAGCTTGAAAACTAGTTCTACCGCGGGCAACCAGGAATTCCAGCTGTTCTTGATTGCGTCAAGTGTGTCGGCACTACCTACGACAATGATGCCCAAGAGGCTCTGAAGGTCAAAACGGGTTCTCTCTAAATCGATGGACGAGATGAGCGTGTCGCCCCTGTAAAAATCAAAAAGCAAATCCCCGGCCCGTTTGCAGAACAACCATTCGATTGAATCTGAATCGCGCAGGCCACCAATTTGGTCAGGTGACTCCGCCAAAACGGCGACTTGAAATTTGGTTTGGGGAAAGGAACTCATAGGTAGGTTAGCATTGTACAGAATTTCCGGCGCAAGATTGTAGCTATTCGTTGTGTACGAAGGTGGGATGGCGAGACGCAGAGTCCTTTCGTTTGTTCCGAGATTCCTCACAGTTTTTCCATAGTGAGGGCACCAACTGAAGAGCAGGAGACCGGGTTATTGTAGAGGCTTGAACACGCATCGGATCAAGATTGGGTTGCATTTCCCGGCTCCTTTCTGATTTTCTGATTTCTTCGCTCGACTCATTTAGACACATCGGGATAGAATGCCAACGTTCTTGTCAGGCTCGAGCCAGACAGCTTGGTGCGCGTGGTGGACGGCGAGCGTGCTTACTCCGCTGCTCGATAAACTGGAAGCGGCGGGACTGCGTCTCACCGCCTTCGAACTTCGAAACGAGTTCAACGCGTTAGCCTTCTAAGGCGATCTGGATGACCCCGGGAGTAAAGCTGATTCAATCCGTTCGAAGTGCCTTTCAACATTTCGTCAGCGATGGGCAACTGGCCGTAATTATCTATTACGATTGGACTGCCGTGCCAGGATAGCCGGACAGTTGGGCCATCTTCCGCTGCGGCGCACTCAGGGAAGCTGGTAAACTGGTTCTAAGCCCTCCTTGAACCAGCTGTCGATAAGCAACCTACGCTCACGTGGCGGTCAAGGCCGCTTTAGCACAACGGCGGTTTGATAGTTGTGGTAGTCTTCCAGAAAAGTCATCTCACTGAAGAACGCACCCCATTTCTTCTTCAAATACGCCCTCGAGAGAAAGGTGTTTATGTTGTAGGCCTCCGCCGACGAGTACTCAAGCACCATGCGCTCCGACAGTGGCTTTTGACATTGCTCAATCAAAAATTCGTCGTTCTTTCCTCGCGAGAGTGATTTGAAGAGCCACTCCCATGCAGGATCTTTCAGCCGGTCCCACACATGATCGTCCAGCACGGTCAGATAGAGATACCCCTCGGGCCTGAGGATTCGACGGAGTTCCAGGAGCCACGGGATCTCGTCTTGATCCAGGTGAGTGAACACGGAGAACGCGGAGATCAGATCGAAATATTTGTCCTCGATCGGAAGCGAAGGCTGAATTCGGTTTTGAAATGCTCGGATCGAGCGGTTGAAGTGCCGATCAATCCATGCAATCCAATTCACATTGATGTCACACAACCAGACCTCGCGACGCGGATCCCGTGTCAAATGCCGCGAGACCCTTCCGGTAGCGCCACCAAAATCAAGATATCGCTCAGGTCCGTGCGGGTTGGATAAGTATGGCTCCAACTTCCGACAATCTGCGTAGCCCGAGATCCAATACTCGATGTGCCGATCGTCATAGTAGTTTTCCCGATCCTCGGTGGCAGGTATGGGCATCTCATCGGAGAGTATTAAATCAACTACTCTCGGCTGATCGTGATACAGCAGGTGCTCGGGAGTTTTGACGATCCCAGGATAGAAATCTCGAGGCAAGCCAGCAATTGGGAAGAGCTGCCGCCGCATGTCGAAGTGCGTCCGGCCGTCAGTCATTTCCGTTTAAATGTCCTTAGGCGCGCCTTCTAACTCAGGGAAGCCATCAGCTTATCAGCTTGCTTACCACGCCCTCGTTAACAACGCATGTTACGGCCCATTGGTTCGCGTAGAAATTCTACGCTGTTGCCGGCTCATTCCAAAGTCGCAAACACCATTGCTCGGGGCCGCCACCGTTATGGTGGGCTAATCGCCAATTTTCCCGCCTCCGTAAGCGCGCCGCATCGGAAGATAGCTTGTGCTTCAAACCCCGACAGTGCAGTCCAGTTGTAGTAGATGACTGCAGCCAGACGCCCCTGGTCTATAAAGGCCTTGAAAGCTTGTCGTTCCGTTTCAATCAGCTTTTTCCGCGTCTCATCATGAATTGGGCAGGAAAGGTCGCGATTGGGGAATCCCCATTCGGTCAGCCAGCAGGGCTTAGCTCGGGTGCAGCGTGCGAAAGCACGTTCGGCGAGCGCGTTGGCGCGCACTGAAGCGGGCACATTGGGATCCAAGTTAGACGGATAGAAATGCACCCCGTAGTCATCAACCAAGTCGTCCAACCCATTTTCGCGCCAGAAATCCAGCGTATCCGGGATACTGACCCCGTCGAGCTTTTGGCCAGAATTCTTTCGGGGGGATCCGCCATCGGCTAGCCCCGCCGAAATGATCGGTGTCGCTCGATTCAGTTTTGAATGATCGCGCACGTCCTTGACCGCCGCCACGATGCGCAGATAGGCGCGATAACTGGCCGCAATCGCTTGACCTTCCGGATCCTTCGGATTCTTGAGGTCGGGTTCTCCAAGCACCCGCCCCGAGGCTTGCTCCGGAAGAAAGTCGCCATTGAAGAACGGTCCGTTGATCTCATTTCCTACTTCGAACCCGGCGAGACGAACACCCGCTGCTTCCAGGGGGTCGAGCCGAGCCGCGAACCACGTCTTGAATTTTCCTGGATCGACACTGGAGATGCACGCTTCCGCCCATTCCAAACCCAGGGGTTTATTCGCCGGCCGCAAGCGTGCATTAGGGTCCCCCTGACTTGGATAGACAATGACCACAGCCTGGATGCCGTTCTGAGATGCATGGATAAGGAAATTGGAGAAGTTGTCACCAATGCCGGTACGCACCAGCTTGACGCCATTGCTTTTCAAGTCTTGTATGAGCGCGTCCTGCTGCTTTTGGTCCAACCGCTGGACGCCGGTCACGTTCACTCCGACAAGAACTTCTCGACCTGCGGCATGCGCTGGCAGAGATGCAATGAGCGTGGAAGCGCAGAAAAGGTAGCCCAAACTGCGAGAGTGAGCGCGGCGTTTCAACAACGGCATATCTAACCTCCCAGGCATATCTAACTCCTATCCCATCAAACGATCCGTGCACTTGAGCTTCCCTACCCTCTACCAGCAAGACGATTCGTTTCCACTAAGACACCGGGACGGTAGGCAATCCCATACCAAAGTTCTTGACGCAACACCAACCCCTCAGAGGCTTCTCTCTCGAAACCGCCAGCCCCGTGTCTGCCTCTGATTTTGTGGCGCAAACCACCCGCGTCGTAGTTCAAGACAATTTACCATCGATCAGTAGGTTTATGAAGTCCCCTCAGTGTGTGCGAGTGTGTGCGGTGAGAGATGCGAACGGAATTTCCGCTTCGTCTTTACAGTAGGGCTCTGAAAGAGAAGCTGCCGGAAAACAGCAGTTCGCGCGGAAATTGTGCGCTATGATGATTTAGCAAGATTCGACTGACTGAACTCCGAGTTTGTCGCTGAGAGTTCGCTCCAATCAGTGTCGATCCAACGGGATAGCGGCGCCAAAGGGAGCCGTATTGTGGACGTCATTCTTTATCGTGCTAGGAAGGCCAGCCCGGTGGTTGCCAGGGAAGTCGATCGCCTTGTGCGAGAGTTGCCGGATCTTAAAACCTTCGTCGTCTGCTACCAGCCCGAGTATGAATCGGCGCGCCACAGCATGCAGGGCTCGGTCTACCGCTACGGCCAGAAAGACCTTCATGCACTGCCATATCCTCAGAAATTGTCCGCTATCGATTGGTCCGATCCAAAGTCGCGACCTCCACTGGAAGCGGACAGCAAGAAGTTCTTCCGCGCCATGGAATGGGGCCACCAAGACCTACCGGTGATGAAGTTCTTTCTCGATCATCCCGAGTTCGACCGTTACTGGGTGATCGAAGATGACGTTCGGTATTCGGGGTCATGGACCGACATCATGGGCGAGTTGGCGCAATCGAGCGCTGACCTCCTTATGACCGTGGTGCAGAATTATTCGGAGTACCCGCAATGGCATTGGTGGAAATTCTTAATCACAGGCGGCGAAGTGCTGCCCATCGAGCGCAGAGTCAGGGGATTTTTCCCGTTTTTTAGGGTTTCTGCTGCCTGCTTGCAATCCATCGATCAGAAATACCGCCAGGGTTGGGGGGGGCATTACGAAGTAAGCTGGCCGAGTATTGCTCGAGCTTCGGGCTTGTCGATTGAGGACATCGGCGGCGAGGGATCTTACACCCCACCCGAACGACGAGGCCGGTTTTATACCTGTACCAGCAGGAATGGAAGTTTGTTTCCTGGAACCTTCATCTACCGCCCGCCTCTGCATGACACAGGCATCAGCGAGTTCGCCAAAGACCTGACTCCGCACGGGATGTTGTGGCATCCTGTGAAATGGTCCGGAGGAGAAGATGATCCGCTGAATTTGGCTTTAGGGAAGCCTGCCTTACAGAGCTCTGTCTCGCCCCGGTATTCTATCGGCCATACTCCGGCCGAGGATGCCAATGGCGGCAACAACGGGGATCTATCCTGCGACTACGGATTTCATACTGCGACCGAGCCCGAGCCCTGGTGGCAGGTCGATCTGGAGGATTTATTTCTCCTCCACCGTGTGGTGATCTTCAATCGGTCGAACCAAGCGCAGCGTTTGAACCACTTCACCGTGCTTGGCTCGAGCGATGGGGTGGAGTGGACGATTCTATTCCGCAAGATCGACGACTATGTCTTCGGCCAAGCTGGCGAGCCCTTCGTCGCCGAAATTCCGGACGAGCCCTCGGTGCGCTTCGTACGCGTGCGACTGGACGGTGAAGCGCCGCTGCATTTTCGCGAATGCCAGGTGTTCGGCGTTCACCCCAACCCCGAAATCCGCGCCCGGATCGGGAGGCGCAGCTATGTGCCGCTGTTGAATCTGGCTTTGCAGAAGCCTGCCCTGCAGAGTTCCGTCTCGCCACGCTTTTCCATCCGCCATACTCCGGCCGAGGATGCCAAGGGCGGGAACAACGGAGAACTGTACTGTGACTATGGATTTCACACGGCGGCGGAGCACGACCCATGGTGGCAGGTCGATCTGGAGGATTCCTTCCTTCTCCACCGGATTCTGATCTTCAACCGTGTGAGCCAAGCGGATCGCCTGCGGCGCTTTACTGTGCTTGGCTCGCATGACGGAGTGGAGTGGAACATTCTCTTCCGCAAGACGGACGATCACGTCTTCGGCCGGGCTAGCGAGCCCCTCATCATCGAATTTGCGGACCAACCTATGGCGCGTTTGGTTCGGATACGGCTGGACGGAAATGCGCCCTTGCATTTTCGTGAATGCCAGATATTCGGCGTTCATCCTGATCCCCAGACCTACACCCGGATGGAGCGGCGCAACTATGTACCGTCCGGGAGGCGAGGCCGGGTCGTCGAGGTCGGCGGTTTCGCATTTTTTGTCGACAGTGAGAACTATAACCAAAGGATCATCGAAGCATTGGAACGGGGAGACTACGAAGGTTTCGAGCGTCAGCTGGTACGCCAATTGATCACACCCGAAGACCGGGTCATCGAAGTGGGAACCGCCATCGGTTCGGTCGCGATGACGGCGGCGAGCATAGTCGGCGCCGAAGGTGTGGTAACTTTCGAAGCTAATCCTGACATAGCCAACGACGCCCGCGCCAATTTCAAGCGGAACGGGTTAGAGGGCATACGCTCCCATGTCGCAATTCTTAAGAACCGGCGGGCGATTACCGATCCGAACGAGATGAAGACGTTTTATATCGACAAGGAATTTTGGGGATCGCGCCTGAACGCTGCGCCCGCCGACACTAATATCATCAAGACAGTACAGGTTCCGATTGCATGTCTGGAAGATGTAATCGAGAGTCACCGTCCCACGGTCTTGATTTGTGACATGGAAGGCGCCGAAGTGGACCTGTTCCAGGGCGCCAAACTTTCCGGCATTCGCCTGATCATCGTGGAGACGCACTACTGGGTCGTGGGCGAGGTGGCCACTGACGAGATGGTGCGAGAGCTTATCAAAGACGGATTCTCGCTGCGTCTCGGTCTGAGCGGATTTTTTCGGGAACGGAACCGAAGGCGCGTTCTGGTTCTGAGTCGACCAAGCGGCGGGAACGGGGCAGAATTGCCGCAGGATATTCGGAATCCCTTCGGGTAAGGGACCAGTGATCCCTTCTTAACCTTTCGCACTTGTGAGTTCAATCAGGGATTTCCGCCGATGGCAAAGGCGTGTTACCAATAGGGACTCTCTGTCGTTAACTGGGGGAGAGCGTAAATGCTGCAAGGTGAGTTTGATTGCCACAATTTCTTATCTCGGCTCTTGACTCGAGAGCTCGACAACCAGTCGTGCGCCGAGTATCAGGCTCCAACCCCAGAAAAGATCAAGCAACAGTTTTCGGAATCGTACGACATCGTCGACATCCAGCAAACGCATCTCCACCCATCGCTCGTCGCTTTGGGGATTTCGCAGGGCTTTCTCGATTTGGCGGTCGACGGGCTAAGAAGTTCTTCAAATTTTTTTATAAGCTGGGCCGGCCCTCGGCTTGGCAATCACCTGACCGCGGAAGTGTCGCCCAGAGTTGTGGACGCATTGCTGACACTCAAGACGGAAAACAAACATTCAGTTTCGCCTTGGACCGGCGACGTTTCGACAACCCGCGACAGTCTAGGCCCCAGCTGGTATCTGTTTGGAAACGATGGTTCCGGGTTCCTGGCTGGCCAGCTCTCCGCACTGCCGTTCCAGACTCACGACACTGTCTGGATATTGCCGGCTATCAAAAAGGTCCTCTTTGTCCCAGCCGGCATTGATCGGCAGGGGATAGTGGATGAGTGTTCACAGACAATTTTCCAGCTAGCAAGGAGAATCCACACTGTTATCCGCTATCTAAATTCGAAGACCAGGAAAGTGCTGATCTACGATTTCCCCTGCGAGCATTTCGGGCACTACGTTTGGAATGTGATCTCAGCGTGGGGCTCCTTTTTCGATCTCGCCCAGCCCAATCAGACGGGAGAAATCGTGTGCGCGAATCCAGCTGGATTCTTCGGACCGGTTACAGACGTGTTCCGCTTGCAGGCCCATGGCTTCACGGAGAAGCAAGTGGGCGGAGTTGATCAACTGTACGATTTGGTATTTCGCGAATCATATTTGCTGTCCTCAATTCATGCCAATTACCTCACGGAGTTTACAGCCGCGAGTGTCGTCGAGCACTCCATGCGCCGTTGCGAGCCGCTCTTCGAGGAACGCCTGCTTGCCTTGAAGAAGGAGCACTGGCCAATTGTGCTGTTTAGCCTGCGACTCGACAACCGTTCCTGGGTCGATCAAATCGAGGGATTTGCTGAACTGGGGACGCAGCTGCGTCAAGATTTCCCCCACATTGGTTTTGTTATCCACGGCATGAGTAAAGGCGTGTCCATGGGATGGACCACTGCATGGATGTCCCTGGACGCGGAAATGCAAGCAGCCGCCGACCTAGAGCGCGCGCTCGGCGGGCCCAACCAGGTTCTGGACGCCGTCGGCTTGAGCATTCATGAGAGTGTCGCCATCTCGAATCTGTGTGACGCTTTTGTCGCACCCCTTGGTTCGGGTATGGCGCTATACAAGTGGCTAACGAATAAGCCTGGAGTCGCGTTCTCTAACTCGTTCTGCCTGGATCCAGAAAATCCCGACCGTTGGGTATTTACCGTCTTCGATCGATACCGAGCTAATACCATTCCCACTACCTATGTTCCTCCATCCGCAGTGACAGACGTGGATCCCTCGCGTCGTGGGACAGCGTCGCGAGCCAATTTCACCTTGAATCGATCGGTTTTGCATGTCACTGTCCGAAATCTCCTATTTTCTCTGCTGAATTTGGCGTTGCGGAAGCCTGCCCTACAAAGCTCCGTCTCGAAGCGGTATTCGATCGGTCGTACCCCGGCCGAGGATGCCAAGGGCGGCAACAATGGAGACCTGTCGTGTGACTACGGATTTCATACGGCGACCGAGCGCGACCCATGGTGGCAGGTCGATCTGGAGGATTCATTCCTTCTCCACCGGATTGTGATCTTCAACCGTTTGAGCCAAGCGGAACGCCTGCAGCACTTTACGGTGCTTGGCTCGCTCGACGGTGTGGAGTGGAAGATCCTATTCCGCAAGACGGACCATCACGTTTTCGGCGAGGCTGGCGAGCCCTTCGTTGCCCAAGTTGCAGACGAACCGCGGGTGCGTTTCGTGCGGGTGCAACTGGACGGCCATGCACCATTGCATTTTCGCGAATGCCAGGTGTTCGGCGTTCATCCCGAGCCCGGGCTCCGCACCCGGATGGAGCGAGTGGAAGAGCAATCCAGGAAGCGTCGTAACTACGTACCGATCGGACGGCAAGGCACGATTGTCCAGGTCGGTCAACTCGTGATTTTCAATGACATGGACAACTATGCCAAAGGCACTATCGAAGCATTGGAGCGAGGTGATTACAAGGCCACCGAGCGTCAGTTCCTGGGACAACTGGTCACGCACAGCGACCGAGTCATCGACGTGGGAACTGGTATCGGCGTCCTCTCGATGACAGCCGCGAGCAAAGCCGGCGCGGAGAGTGTGCTGACGGTGGACCGCAATCCGCACATCCTCAACGACGCCCGCGATAATTTCAAACGGAATGGGTTTGAGAACATCCACTCCCATCCCGGCATCCTCGGCAACCGGCAATCGATCAGGAATGCGCAGGAGACGGGAATCCCTTACATCGACAAAGCGTTTTCGGCATCGCATGTAAGCGCGCCGGCTGTCGAAGCTGACAGTGCCAACACGGGTCAGCTTCCCATCTTGTGCTTGGAGGATATCATCGACAACCACCGTGCCACGACGCTGATATGCGACATCGATGGGGGAGAGGTAGAGTTATTGAACCATGCCGACCTGAGACGTATCCGCTTGATCATCCTCAAGCCGAACCCCTTGACCGCAGGCGAGGAGGCTTCCGACGAGATGGTAAGCCAACTGATCCTGAATGGATTCTCGTTGCATCTGGACCTCAGTCACGACGGCGTGTTGGCGTTGCGTCGGCACAAGCCCCGATAGCGTGAGCGGCTCATCCGTGCGCTGCGACCGATAGCGATAGGTACTCACCGCCACCCGCACCACCCGGCACGCCCGCCGCTGGCTAAAGGCATACTTCTCTCGCACCTGCCCGACGGTCGCCTTCAGCTCCGCGAGCTCCACCTGTTTTTTTCCGTCACCCACTGCAGCGCGTCTTTGTCCAGGCTCAAATCCGCCACCAACTGTTTCAGCCGCGTGTTCTCGTCGCGCAGCTGCTTCACTTTTCTGCGCCTGACTGACATCCAGCCCACCGTACTTCGCCGGTGTTGAGCCCCTTGTGATGCGCCAACCGGATAGCTTGACCTCGCTGTAGGTGTGCAGTTTTGATCGGCCTTGGGAAGGTTAGAGTTAGACCTACGAGCAGTTAGCCCGGAAACCTAGGATTCGCACCTGGCGAAGATGTAAACAGCTTGACCTGGGGATGGAAAGCCGGACAAACCTTGCCTTTACCGGTTTCGTGGCAGTCCATATAAGTGGTTTTCCGTCTCTACCAGGAATTAAACCATCCGGAGTCGTAAAAAGAGTCGCCCATTCCCACCGGTCCAACGACGCAGACGCAACCAGTGGAGCGGCTCTCCCGGCGATCCATTCCGTCTCAGATCGATTGAGAACAACTACTTGTTGCACCCGACACACATCCTCAAGGTCCACACTCCACCAAGGATCGGACTCTTCGCGTGTATGAAAGGCATAGGGCGTTGGTGCGTCGACGGTTAGTGCCCTGCTCGCATCTTCCTCAACGTTGGCGCCAACGGAATGCTCGCTTAACGAGCTTTGCGTTGCGCGCTTGTGCAGCGAAATATCGACAAGAGATTCAGCAATGCTAGATGCTGACTCGGAGAATCCCGGCGGAAGGGGCCTGTAGCCTCGGCGCATGCCAATCTCGATGTAATGCTCTAACGGGCCAGCAAACCACCCTTCGCTGATTTCGAGAGCCGCTTGCATGTATTCAAGCGTATACCAAACTTCGTCGAAATCAATCGTCGGCGTTTCGACCTTAAGAAGCGGAGTTTGAGTGCGCAAGAAATTGACTTGCTGAGGAGAGACTTCCCGGCACAACTCGGTGAGCGCTGTGTGGCACCGTAGAGCTTGGCATTCCGGAAGCCCGTAATGGAGTGGGAACATGAAGAATCGGTATCTGGGGTCGTCTGCGGGCAACAAATCAATACCTTTTCGTCCTCCGAAATGCATTGGATTCAGAAAACCGAGCATGGGAAGGTATATCTGTTGGGCCTGTGAGAGCCAAGCAGCGAGCCACGAGAACGTACTGACCGATATAACAATATGGCTCCCCTGCCGCAGCGTTTGAAAATCCCGGATCGCTCCTTGGCTTTCGAGAAATCTCGCCGTTGGGAATCTTCTCTTCAGTTGCTCACAGTATGCGCTTGGTCCGATTTGCCCCATAAACACCGGCTTTCGTCCCGATATCTTAATGATCCGCTCATAGAAGTCGGCGGGCACGAGCGGATAGTGGCCGAATCCCCAGGCGAGTTCAGCGGAGCGGACATTGATTAGCAGTTCGTCGTCTCTGGGTTGATAGCAGTGGCTATCTGATGAAAAAAGCGAGGCGGATGTCAGTCGATCTGGCAGGCATTCCATGCGTTGCATGTGGTCGGCAATCAGGATTCGTCCGTAGCTTCCAGACCGGATCAAGTCACAAAGAGCCGAAAATGGTATCAACTGCTTATCCCTGTCCAGGATCAGCGTATCCACCTCCGGACTCTCGTCGATCCTTCGATCATCGATGCCCCATTCCGGAAGGTTGGGGTTGAGGATCTGGGTGTCTTCTAATTCTCGCTGCAACTTCCAAGCAGCCAGAAACTGAATCATCTTGTTGGCAAGGGCGCCGACCGGCTTTATGTCTATTACACGGGCCATTCATTACCTTCTCTGCATCTTCGTGCTGTTCTTGATGTCGCCTGATAATCTGCCGACGGTTCTCCGCCGTTAGGGAGGCTTGGCGATGGACGCGCGCTTGTCGGGCAACCCGAAGGCCTTTATCGAGCTTAGCCAGAGCTTCACGCCGACGCGACCGGATCGACTCTCGTTGCGGACCTGCGAGCAATTCAGCGCGAAAAACCCAGGACTCGCACTTGCCGGAGATGCAGCCAAGTTGTTCTACCAACAGACAGCCGGACGAATCTCGCCTTCACCGGTTCCGTGGTCGTCCACACTAGTGGCTTTCCATCCCTTCCAGGAATTAGCCCTTCCGGGGCCGCAAACAGAGGCGACCACTCCCGGCCGTCGAGAGATGTATAGGCAAGCAATGGTGTGAGCCTCTCGGCAAGGTAGTCCGTCTCAGCTCGATTGACGACAACAACCTGTTGCACCGAACATTCGTCCTCAAGGTCAACGCTCCACCAGGGGTTCGCCTCATAGTTAGTATGAAAAGCATAGGGCGTCTGTGCAACGCCAGAAACCGCCCTGCTGGCGTCTTCTTCCACTGTGGTGCCGACGGAATACTGGCTTATCGAACTCTGCGTTGCACACTTATGCAGGGAAAGGTCGAGCAAAGAGCTATCGACGCTCGAAAACAGCTGAGAGAATCCCCCTGGAAGACCATCCTGGAAAGCCTCACGTGGCACCTCGCACAACAGTGAATATGTCCTCTCATCCCATACAAAGCCCTCGTCGACCACCGAGAGACCGCAGATCTGAACCAGCCCTCGCAGGAAGTCGGGGGTGATCAGCCACGACCATGGTTCGTAATGCCAAACCCCATGATAAAACCAGCTCTGGACGGGCGGACCGCTTAAGTGAGGTATGTGGAGGCCAAGCTGCTCCAGATGCCTTCCAGCAATCTTCCGCTGTTTCTCATTCATCAAAGGGACAAAGAGGCAATGGCCTCCGCTCAAATCCAGAACCCCAAACTCATTCTTGATGCGCTCAGGAACTACCATGCTCTGGAGTATCAGGTGACGTGAGGTAATGGACATCAGGTTGCGGACAAAGCTAACCAGATCGGGAACATGGTAGATGACTCCTGAGCAGTGTACGACTTCGAAGCTTCCTACCTTCTGCCCGAGGTTGGGACTTGTTGCATCTGCCGATACACAGTTATATCCGGAGATCCCAAGCTTCTTGCAATAAGTGTCAAAGTCCTTCCAAAGCGAATGCCCAAGAGGGGCAATGTCGAGCATGCTTGCTTCCCGAGCGCCTTCCAGGAGCGCGACCGACACTCTTTCATTCACCGTGCCCCATAGGCCGCCAACATCGGCGAACGACCGCCCTTTCACTGTCTGAGCAATCCAAGTTCGATTGTCGATCTTACGATCGGTTATCGTTCTTAGGTGACTCCAAACGTGGAAATGCTCCTCGAAGACATCTTTGACGATGGCTTCAATTTCGGCGCTGCCATTCGGCTCGGAAATGGTCCAGAACAGTTTGCCGCCGATCGGCAGGTTTACAAAGTCAGGGAAATCGGGGAGACCGGGCTGCAATCGCAGCGGATCGGACACCTCATTCGGAGGCGGACGACGCAAGGCTGGAATAACCGCAATTCCGGTGCGAGGTTCGACAGCGCAAATGAAGCAAACCGGCCCGCGCCCGGCGATGTGGCACCTTGTATCGATCAGATATCGTGCTACGCAAAGACACTTGATCTCAATCTCGGCGTCGAGCGCACAAGACAATGCCCGCACAAGTGATTGCAATAATTTTTCGAGAGACGCCGGCAGCTTCTCGGCAGCGTCGTGACTGTCCGCGCTGAAACCTCGCCAATCCAAAGTCGCGGCGACTTGTTTGAGCCGGCTGGCGCCATTGTAGTTGGAAAGCACGTCACCCGCCCACGCGCTCCAATCGTCAATGGTGCAGTCCGGAGCGGCCTTGCGGATGAACAGAAACTGACCTGCAGCGGCCGACTCAGCCGCCTCGGCAAAGGTCACCCGCTTGGGCGATGCGCCTTCCCACTCGACCGACACAATTTTCCCTCGTCGGATTTCATCAATCATGGGCGATTGTGCCACGATCCATTGGAAGGCGTGCTCATCCGCAACTACTACGTCGTGGAAGACTTCGCGGATTCGGTCTTCATGCTGGACGATAAAGTCAACCAGATCGCTCCTCAGGACATGCCACTGACTGCCTTCGAGCAAAATCGAGCCGTTCCAGTTGTCACGAATACCTTCCGCCAGCATGCCCACTGAGGGCACTTCGACGTATCGGTATCGGATCCTCCTCAGGATATGCCACCACCACCCCTGCGGGGTCATCGAATCTACCTGACTTAGCCCCCCTTCGGGCACCTGAGCCTCGATCATATCCAGCCAGCCAGGCAGATCCCGAACGCTCTCGAAGATCGCGTCGGGATGAAGCAAGGGTATGTGCGTGCCACTGCAGAGTACGACATGAGAAAACTCGCCGACCTGAGCCCGCAAATGCGAATAAGCAGTCAAAGTGGTATCAACAATAGAGAAACCACCCCAGACCATGACCGACCCGGCTTTGACCTGGACGTTGTCACCAAATCGGACCGCCGCATCGGCGGCCTCGACGAAGCGCTGATCTGCTTTGCCATCAATCCACACCAGAAAGGCGTCTTCCGGATTCCAGAGAGACCCGATCAGGCCAAACAGGTTTGCGGGTTCATTGTGCGCAATGATGACGTAGCAGACTCGAGCCAATCCGAACTCCAGACCCACAAAATCGTAGCCAGCATCCGCCGGAAGCAGTGGTCCGCCCTGAATTCGTCGGATTCCAGATCAAGGAATCACTTCATCCCCCAGGGGTCGCATCAGGTCGGCTAATCTCTCTTAGCATGTCCACAAGATCCGCGTTCTCTCTCTGGAGAAATAACGGTCCATTCCTCCGCCAGTGCCCCCGCCACGCCTGCCAATAATAGCAAAACACTTTCGTTTGGAGACAAAAGCCGTTCCTAGTTGCTCGAAGCCGGATCTGTTCAAAGCAAAGGCGGTGCCGCCTTGGTCTTTTGCGATCCGTGCCGGACTAAGGCCGGTCGGCACCGACCCGTCTAGATAGTGGAGCGCCGAAAACTTGAACCCGACGCAGATGCAGGTTCTCGACGCCTAATAGGACGATGCGCACATAACGAGCGGGGGATGGATCAGGAAAGCGCACCCGCCACGGCCAAGCCGGGTTTGACGACACGTTGCGCGGTTGGGCTTGCGCGAACCGGCTCGTCCATGTCTTTCGGTCGCTCGAGGTCTCGATGCGGAAAGTCCGGAATCGCTCCGACATATTGCGTCGGTTCACGATCGCAACCCCTTCGACGATATGCTCCTCGAGCAAGTCGACCATCCACCAGGGATCGGGCTCGCTGCGCGTGTGGAACCCGTAGTCGTCGGACAGCTGTTCACTGTTCGCTCCACACGCATCGCGCTCGGGGTCCTGGTAGCGGGACCAAGGGCTCACTGAACTGCTCACCGCCGGCTTGCAACATGCCACATCATCGGTCGCTATCGTGACAGAGCAGGCGTGACCCATCGCTTCCTCACGCAACAACACGATACCCATATGGTCTCGTTCCTTGACCAACGCGCGTCGCATGGGCTCCACAACCTCCTCGAACGGCATCTGGCTCAGCAACCCTTCACGCAGTTCGCTTCCTTTGCGAAAAAAATCGCGGGGCGGATGCTTGGCGAGCAGAGTCGCAATTAACCTTCTCCCCCCCAGCAGGGAGCCGGGAGCGCTGAGTGTCGCGGTGTCGCTGATCCGCAGACTGGACCGGAACTCCGCAAATGTCGCAGGCTCGTCGACAGGGCTGAGAAACTCGCCGACAATCTCGTCGTAGTGGTCGGCGAGTACGCGTGAATTGGGATCCAGCCCGCGAACCACGACCAGGCCTGTCGGCTGCGCGTTGAATACTTCGACGTTCAGGTCCGGCCTGTATCGCCGAAGAACCGGCAGAACCTTCCATACATCTCCGGTCCACCAGGAAGGGTAGGCTGACAAGTTGCGCCGTTTCGGATCGTTCTCAACCCTCCTCGTCATGTGATAGTCAAAAGGCACGCAATCGTGGAGCACAATCACAGATTGCTTTTGGCAAGCCCGTTCCGTGTGGATGAAGTCACGGAGCAAATACTCCATCAGGTGCATTCCGTCCAGGAAGGCTAGGTCGATCGGCCCTTTCAGAATCGATCGAGGATCATACAACTCGAAGAATCTGTCGCTCGGCGTTTGGAACAGACAAAGCGCCGGCATGGATTCGATCGGTACCCGGCAGTTCAGTTCAAACCTCGGATCCACTGCGATCGCCGCGCATCGCGCCTGTTTCAGACTCTCCCCGTGGCGCGTGCCGATTTCGAGATAAGTGCGAGGCTGCAGAACTGAGTGAAGCTTTCTCAAGCATGAAAGATAGTGCTCTCCCGTCAGTCCTGGGGGCCGGTAGGTGTTCTTTACTTCGGTTTGGAGTTCGCCGTTTTCCATTGCCATCTCGGACAGACGGAAATGCTACAGAAATCGAGTACAGTTTGTCATGTTCAGTCTGCGATTTAGTTTTTGGCATCAGATGGCGCGAGAACCGAGAAGAGTGGAAATCTGGCACGAGGATGAAAATGCGTGTCTTACCTCGCTCTGTGCGATTTTTCGCCTTGAAAATCTCATGCCGCCGGTCTGCGGCCGGATCGATATTGACTGTTTTTCGGCCCAATTCTGTGGTACCGTAGTTTCCCATTTTTGCTCTGGAGAATGCATCGATTGTGAAGGGCACGCAATCGGCTTCTCCAAGAATACTGAGGGAAAAATGAGAATTGCGATATTAGGCGGCGACGGTTACTGCGGGTGGGCGACGGCTCTACACCTTTCCAGCCGGGGACACTCCATCGCGGTCGCGGACAATTTCGTGCGTCGTCAGTGGGACCATGAATTGGGAGCGCAGACGCTGACGCCGATCCGACCGCTTGCCGAGCGCCTCGCCGTGTGGGAGGAACTCAAGGGCAAGCGAATCGAGCCCTTTGTAGGTGACGTCACCGATTACGACTTTTTATCGTCGATGATTGCGGCCTTCAGACCGGAAGCGGTTGTGCATTTCGCTGAACAGCGTTCGGCGCCTTATTCCATGATCGACCGCAAGCACGCCGTCTTCACACAGACCAACAACGTGGTCGGCACCTTGAATCTGCTCTACTCGATTCGAGAACTGGCGCCCGAGTGTCACCTGGTCAAACTCGGCACCATGGGCGAATATGGCACACCGAATATTGACATTGAGGAAGGTTATATCACCATCGAGCACAACGGCCGTAAGGATGAGCTTCCCTTTCCTAAGCAGCCCGGTTCTTTCTATCACTTGTCCAAGGTTCATGACAGCCACAACATCGCCTTCGCCTGTAAAGTGTGGGGAATCCGCGCCACGGACTTGAACCAGGGCGTCGTGTATGGCACCGTCAGCGAGGAAACGGCACTCGACGAAAGGCTTATCAACCGCTTTGACTACGACGAAGTTTTTGGCACCGTCTTGAATCGGTTTTGCGCGCAGGCAGCGTTGGGACATGTGCTGACCGTTTACGGAAAAGGCGGCCAGACCCGCGGGTTTCTCGACATTCGAGACACCGTGCGTTGTGTCGAAATCGCATGTCTCAATCCCGCCAAACCGGGTGAATTCCGCGTGTTCAACCAGTTCACCGAGCAGTTTACCGTCCTGCAACTGGCCGAGATGGTAAAGACGGTTGGCAAGGAGATGGGATTGGAAGTAGAAATCGAACACCTGCCGGACCCCCGCGTAGAAGCCGAGGAGCATTATTACAACGCCAAGCATTCGGCGCTGATCGAGCTCGGGTTGCGGCCCCATCTTCTTTCTGAATCACTGTTGGACTCCCTAATCCACATCGCGGTCAAATATCGCGACCGGATTGATGTATCTCAGTTCATGCCACAAGTGAACTGGCGCAAGGCCAGAAACCTGCGCGCGATGGAGCGGCACCCTGGTCCGGTTCTGGCCAAGGAGGCCGTTTGAGCCCGACCCGAGTTAGTGCTCAATCCCGTATCGCAGCCTCGGCGTGCTTGCAGTAATCCTCATACGGATCATCCACTCCCGTTGCAAGTTCGGAATGCTTCTGGCAGTATTCCCGAACATCGAAGCTAGGAAGAGGGCTGACGAGGCCCCCCTGCCGTCTAGCAAGATAATGCTGCAAAGGATTTGCCTCGGGATCAAGCCCGTGCTGTTCGCGATACCAATTCGGGTCAAAATGCGGGGATGGCCAGGCACCCTCTTTTTCGCCACGCTCGACATAGTCGCACAGTGGATTGCGCCCTCCAGTTTGCAGTTCGGGATATGTTGAGCAATACCACTCGGGGTCGAAATAGAAATTGGGCCTGCGTCCCTCTTTCCATCCGTGATTGCAAAAGTGGAAAAACGCGTCGGCACCGGCTGCCTTCACGTCAGGATATGAAGCCAGATACCATTCCCTATCGAAGAGACCAGACTCTTTAATGATCCGCTCGTCTCGAAAGTAGTCGGCAGGCCTTAAGTGTCTCAGCACTCCCAGCCCTGGCACCGGACTGGCAACGTCTCGAATCTCTTGCCACTTGGCGACAATCTGATCAGGGCTCCATGTGTAGTGCACACCCCAGCTTTGCGCCAGATCTTTGGGCCGGAGCCCCTGCCTGAGTTCGGCGCTGCGTGCAATCGCGTAATCCACTCCCAACTGTTTGTAATGGAGGAGCAAGACCTCAAAGGAGTCCGGCCACAGGACTCGCCCCGCAGGCTTTGCCTCGTGCCGGCCCGCTGTGAAATTAGTTTCGGTGAGCGCCTTCGGATTGAACACGCAGAGTCTGTCGTGGCCGGACGACCGCGTTCCGATCGTCACCTGCTCCAGGAGCGGTTGCGGCCCGGTCGGAAAACTGTCGGAAACCATCTCGTACCCGACCGACTGAATCGCGGTGATTCCCTGATCGGTGCAGCGCTGCAAGTATTCGTTGAAGTGAGGGTGATAAATGTGCTCGTCTATGTCGGTGACAATGACCCAATCGGCGTTGCTTCTGCGCCACATGGTATCGCCCAACCGACGCTCCTCTTCTACAAAGGAGTCGCCAGCAACATCGAAATGCGATATTTCCACCTTTCCGTGGCGCTCCAGCAGGGACAGCGACCCATCGGTTGATCCGTTGTCGAAGATAAAATATTTGTCAACGAGGCTGTCATAATGCCGGAAAAAGAAGGGCAACATCCGCGCGTCATTCCAGCAAAGGCAGTAGAGTTCGGTCCTCAGCCTACCGGGCATGGTACTTCGCCCTCATGGTCGCTCGGGATCCGTCGGACCGGAAGTGAGAGTCACGAATCACCGGCCAGCCAAAAGGGCATGAGCGCTGGCGTGACCTTGTTCCGAGGCTCGTTCCAGCCAAAACCTTGCAGTGGTGGAATTTTTGCGTACACCCAACCCCTTTCGATAACACCTGCCCAGTTGGTACTCAGCTTCAACGTCTCCCTGCTCTGCCGCAAGGTGAAACCAACGCGTGGCAGCAGCGGGATCCGCCCCACACCCGCGACCCTCAAGATAACATTGGGCTACATTGCGCTGAGCAACCGCATTTCCCGCAGACGCTGCCGCCAGCCATAGTCCAAAGATCTCGCCCAGTTTCTCAGGTAACAGGTTCGGCAATTTGCTGAGTGTGTTCGCGAGCATGATTTGAGCACCGACGTGATCCTGGGCCGCCGCTTTGCGATACCACGATTCAGCGCTCTCCTCGTCGGCAGGGCCAATCAGCCCCAGGCGGGAGCAATCTCCCATCCACGCCTGCGCGTAAGCGTCGCCAGCTTCCGCCGCCTGTTCAAACCAGGAATGAGCTGACGCCAAATCCGGTGTTCCCTGCACTCCGGCGGCCAGCAAACGGGCGAGGGCGACCTGAGCTTCGACGTTGCCATCGCGGGCTGCATCTTCCAAGCCAGACAGCGGAAGCTCGCTCTCGAATGGAACGAGGTTGCCCTCCTGATGCCAGTCCGCGACGACATTTGCCGCCGACACGCTGCCTAACTCGACCGCGCGCCCAAGAAAGGCCGCTGCCCGCTCGGAATCGGGCGGAAAGTGCTTACCGTCGGAATGGAGAGAAAACAGCGCCTCGGCCGCCTCGACACATCCCTCGCCGGCTGCCGATTCCAGCAATTCCAGACCTCGCGCCGGATCACTCGCGACTCCTTTCCCCTCGATCAGAAGAAACGCAAGGTTATAACGTGCCAGCGCATGGCCTGCGTCAGCAGCACGCTCGAACCACGAGGCGGCTTCCTTGTAGTCAGGAGCAATCGCATCGTCTCCCGCATGAAGCAGTCCGAGATAGAAGGCGGCGTCTGCACTCCCGAGTTCTGCTGCTTGTTTGTACCAAATCGCAGCCTGCTCCCGATCCTGCGGAACACCCATCCCCAAGCGATAGAGCGAGCCCAGATTGTAATGGGCGGTGACGCTTCCAAGCTTGGCCGCATGTTGAAGCCAATCCGCCGCAGCGGCAAAATTCTGTTTAACGCCGACGCCCTCTGCGTGCAAAGACGCGAGTAAAGTGAACGCCTCCGCCTCGCTTGCCGGGCCGCCGATCTCGAGCCATCGCGCGGCCTCGAGCGGATCCCTTTCCACCCCGGTCCCCAACAGGTATAGCTCCCCGAGTGCTGCCGCCGCACTTCTGTGTCCGGCTTCGGCTGCCTGACGGAGCCAAGTCGCGGCCTCAAGACTTTCGGCGTCACGCTCCAACAGCAATTTGGCAAGAGCACATGCGGCCTCGATGTGACCTCGCGCAGCGGCCCGCCGCAGCAAACTCTCTCCGATGGGCGAATCTTGATTCCCATCCTTTGCGGCCGAGAGCTCCAGGCCAAGCAAATACATCGCATCCAGGTGGTCCTGCGAGACGGCGGATTCAAGGTGCTCGATTGCGGAGGACACGTCGCGTGGCAGGCCTTCGCCCCGAAGTTCCAGTCTCCCCAACCAGTAGAGCGCGGTGGCGTTTCCTGCCTGAGCCGCCTTGACCAACCACTCCACAGCCCTCGCGTAATCTGGCGTAGTGCCATAGCCACCAGCGTACAGAACCCCCAGGCCGACCTCGCCTGCGGGTTCGCCTTGCTCTGCCGCCGAGGTGAACCAACGCTCGGCTTCAGCCTCATTACGGTCCACCCCTTGCCCCAGGGCGAGTTGGTGACCGTACCGCGCCTGCGCCTCGGCCACGCCACCTTCGGCGGCCATGCGATTCCATTTTGCTGCCTCGGCCAGATCTTTTGTGACCGCAAACCCATGCGGGAAAAGCTTTTCCAACATGCTCCCGGCGGGTGGTCCACCCGTCGCCAAGCGTTGATACTCGTCTTCAGTCACGCTGGCGGCTGCGGGCGGATCGATAAAATAAATCAAGCCCAGTCGCGCCTGCGACCGCAGGTGGCCTTGCTCAGCGGCCAAGCGGTACCAATAGACAGCATCGGCCAGGTTCTGGATGACCCCTTCGGCCCGTTCAAACATCTGACCCAGACGATATTGTGCGGCCGCATCACCAGTCTGGGCCATTTGGCGCAGCAGATTATAGGTCTCGTAAGACCAGCCCTGGGAGAGCTTCTGCTCCAACACAGCGAGTTCTTCGCTTGGAGTTCGCCTCCTTAGTGCAGCAACTAGTCTTTGTAGCTTTCCTACCACGCGAAACTCCGTGTGGGTTCAGCCACGATTTGCACTGAACGAGGATGGCGAAACATGATCAAGGCTCGCGCATGGCTTCTGCGCCAGATCTCATCGCTCCGCCGAGAAGATACCACATGATCGTTCGCCTTCCGACGACGATATCGGCTTGCAGAGTCATACCCGGAATCAGGCGCACATTGCGAGGAACGTCGTGGAGGTGCAGGGCCGTCACCGTGATACGCGCGTCAAAATAGGGAGCAGCAGTGCGTGACGCACTGCTATCGGCGGACTTTGTGCTGACTGTGTCTTGGTCGTTTGTCTCCGTGAACGCGTCTTGGCTGATCGTCTTGACTACGCCTTCTGCAGTGCCATGCTCAAGGAATTTGTAGGTTGAGAACTTGATCGTTACCGGATCGCCCACCTTTACGAAACCGCTATCCTGGGCTTCAATGTGAGCGTCCACTTCGATCGGAGCATCGACCGGCATCAGACTGAACAGGGGCTGGGCATCGGTCGCCACTCCGCCCACGGAGAGCGTGGGAACCTTAAGGACCACTGCGTCTCCTGGAGATACCAGGTCCACCAATTCGCTCAACTTCTGCGCCTTAGCCAGATCGTTCACCGCCTGCTCATACTCGTCCCTTACGGTGGACAACTTGTCCAGATTATCGTCGTGCCACTTGTCGAAGTAGACTTTGCGTTGTTCCTTCAGCGATTCGAGCGAGGGTTCGGCCGCAGCGAGAGCGTTCTCCTGGTCGGTGAGTTGATGGACGATTTCCAGCGTCTTGTTTTGCACACCGATCAAATCCAGGTGTGTGGCGATTCCGGCGCTTTCCATCTTGGTGTACATGTCCTCCGTCTCTTTTGCAATCTTGAGCTGAGCCTTGAGGTTGGCGATACTCTGCCGAAATCCGACAATTTGCGCTTCCGAACTATGAATGCGCTGGTCAAAGTCCGTCAACCCGGCCTTGAACTCAGTGAAACGCTTTTCCCAAATGGAAGACTGAAGCAGATCGTGTGATTTCGAGGGGCTGGCATTAAAGCGCTGGCCGGCCTCTTCGGCCTCCATGCGGCGCTTCTGAGCTTCCAGACTGGCGACCTTTTCTTGCAGGGCCGTAAGATCGGCTTGGACAAAGGTCGGATCACAGGTGGCGAGTACCTGGCCTTTCTTCACGACGTCGCCCACCGAGACCAGAATACGGCTGATGATCGCCTTCTCCAAAGGCTGAACCGTCACCGCTCCTCCGGTGGGAACGATCCGCCCCTCCGCCGCTACCACTCGATCGAGGTGCGCAACGGAAATAAACACAAGAATCGACACCACCAAGGCCGCGAGCACATAAATTACGGCGCGCTCTCTCACCGGATAGTGGCGGTTAACGATCTCAGCTGTTGCCGACTCAAACGAGAGCGTCGCCGCGTCCGTGGAATCAGAACGCTTTGGTTGGCTGTATTTCACTATCGACATTTTGAGCTTCCATTTCCAGATGCCGATTCTGCTGGGACCATAGCGAGCGGTAGATGTCGCAGGTGACAACCAGTTTGCGATGATGGCCCACAGCATAGAATCGGCCGCGCTCCAGAACCAAAATCGCGTCGGCCATCGACAGGGCGGACAGCCGGTGGGAGATTATGATGACCGTCCGATTCTGAGCGATCCGCATGAGGTTGGCATTGACAATGGCCTCGCTTTCGGCATCCAGCGCACTAGTAGCTTCGTCCAGAATCAAGATCGGCGGATCCACGATCAAAGCACGTGCAATCGCCAATCTTTGCCGTTGACCGCCGGAGAAATTAGCCGCTCCTTCCTCGACCACCGTTTCATAGCCTTGTGGCAATCGTTCGATGAATTCTTCGGCGCCCGCCAACTGGGCCGCCCGGACAATCTTCTCGAAACTCGCATTCGGACGCGCCGCGTTGATGTTGTCTCGTATCGTGCCGCTAAAGAGGAAGTTCTCCTGGGGCACAACCCCGATGTTGGAACGCAAATGGTCAAGGTCAATCTCGCGCAGATCCATGCCATCAATCTTGATCATGCCCTCATAATCGCGGTTCAAGCCTTGCAGCAGCCGGGTTACGGTAGTCTTGCCCGAACCGCTTCGGCCCATGACACCAAAAATCGTATGCTTCGCGACTTCGAACGACACGCCGTCCAGCGCATAGGCGGCGCCCGGGCTGTAGCGGAAACGAACGTCCTGAAACACTACTTGGCCCGTGATGGGGAGTTTCAATCCGTTTCCCGACCGCCCTTCTTCCGGCGGCACATTCATGACCGACGCGACTTCGGCCATTGCCCCACGGGCATGCTCGAAGCTATTGATCGTCCCCGCCAAGCCCATAATCGGCCCGGCGACCCGGCCGGCAAGCAGCGCGAATGCCATGATGGCTCCCGCGCTCGAGGTAAGAGTCGGGTCCGACAGGATCATGTAAGCTCCAAAAAAGAAACTGCCGGCATAAATCGCTCGCTCGAAAGGAGTGATCATCGTTTGCGGAAGGTTGGCTACACGCTCAAGCGCTTGTTGCGCTTCGATTACCTCGGCAACGTGTACATCGCGCTGGCTGCGCTTCAATCCGTCGAGCGACAAGGACTTAACGGTGCGAATGCCGTGAATGGTTTCCACCTGATGCGACCACATTCGCTGCTCGGCAGTGATCAGCATGCCGGTGTATCGTCGGAGGGCCGGTAAGAACGCGACATAGATGGCAAAAATGCAACATGCCAGAAACAACACAAGAAAGGCGAGTTTCCAATTCAGAATAAACAGCACCGGGAACAAGACCACTAGCGTAACGCTATCCAGCACTGTGCCAAATAACTCGTGGCTCATAAAACTCCGAATGTGCCAGATCTGGCTTATCTTGGCATTCACCAGACCAGTGGGCACGCGCTCGAAGAAAGACATGGGCAAGTTCAGCAGCTTGTCGAAGACGTGCAGATTGAGGCGCGCGTCAATGCGTGAGGTCGTTATCCAGATCAGAGTCCGGCGCAAGTAACCAAAAAGCGTATCGAAGCCGATCATGATCAGCAGCGCGGCCCCGAGGACCTTGAGGGTGGACATGCTGTGGTGAAACAGCACTCGGTCGATCATGATCATCACGGTGATAGGGGTGAAAAGCCCCAGCACGCTCATGACAATCGCGGCGATCCCAATGTCGCGAAACAGCGTTCGCTCCACCAGAAACTGATCGATCAGCCAGCCGAAACCGAAGGGGCGCTCTAAGCCTGGCGCACGCCAACGTGGCTTGATCAGGATTACGTCGCCCGCCCAAATTTCGAATAGGCGCGGTTCGTCATAAAGGGCGCTTAAGCCGGATTCCGACTGTAACTCGTCTATGAGAGCGCAGCTCGCACCGTGACCCCGCTGCACGCGACTGATCACAGCCGCTTTCCCATTCGGGAGCAGAAGGATGGCAGGAACGAATCGCACCAGCTTCCCAAGTTCCCCTCGCTTGATCCTCATGACCTTGCCGCGAAGCCCGGTACTCTCCGCCATCCTTAACAGAAGCGCAACATTCGGTTCGTCTGTCGAGAAAGGATGGGAGCGGATCAACTGCTGGGGGGTAAGTGCCAGGCCGTAGTGCGCAGCCACGCGGACCAGCGCCCGCACCGCCGTGCTGTGCAATTCCCTTCCCTTTTCCACAGCCTGGCTCAGCTCGCGCATCCGCATATGATTGCACAGCTAACTGCGTTTCGCCACACTTTGGACAATAATGGTGTTAACCTACTCCATCGCGACCGCCCAAGGGGGTAGTGCCTTGTTCCTACCGACTCAGTATGTGTTGGCCTATCTTAGTTGAGGGCTGGGCGCGTCTGGCTACGAACCTGCCGAAACCGGTCGTCGGAGCCGCTGAACGCCAAGAGTCGAGCGGCATCTCAGCTCAGAGGCGAAAGGCAAATGAGTGAGATAACTGATGAGAAGCTGAGTAAGCTTGCCGCTTACTCCGGCGATCCGTGGCCACCGGACGATCCATACTTCCCTCTCGCCGAGCCGCACATGATTCCATTGTGGGAGGGTCTCGTGCAGCCGATGATCGAAGGCTGCGACTTCTCCCACACGATCGACCTGGCGGCTGGGCATGGCCGCAACAGCGCTATTCTGTTGACGCTTGCGAAACGCTTGACCGTCATGGACATACAGCCCGGCAACATTGAAGTGTGTAGGCGAAGATTTTCAGGTCGCGAGGGGATCGAGTTTTTGGTGAACAATGGGTTTGACCTGCAACCGGTGCGCGACCGAGACGTGACCCTGGTCTATTGCTTCGACGCTATGGTGCACTTTGACAGCGACGTGGTCCGATTGTACCTTCGCGATACACGTCGCGTTTTGGCCCCAGGGGGTCGGGGTTTCTTTCACCACTCCAACTACACGGGCGGGTGTGACTGGCTTACAAGCCCCTCCGGCCGTAATTTCATGACCAAAGAAATGTTCGCGCACTACGCCAACAAAGAAGGATTGACCGTCCTCGCCCAGAGCATCATCGATTGGTCCGGGCAGCCACATCTTGACTGCTTGACGCTCGTCGAGCGTGCGGGCTAGGGCCTTCGATCGTGACCTTTCATCAGTCGTTCGGCAATGGCAGGGGTCAAAAAATTGCCGAGATGGTGTGGCTTCCCGCCCTCTTAGCGCTGGCGTCCTCTGTTCTCATTTTTCTATTCTTTGGGAATTGGTTTGATGCAAGGCGTGACAGTCCCGTGGCAGTCGCCGTGCCGAGCTTTGCAGCCGAGGTAATTGGGCCGGAGGAAGTGGTCTTCGACACGCAAAACGGTTGCGAGGCGGTTGACATTCCCGACCAGCCAGCCCGTGCTTTTCGCGATGAGCGTGGCATGGTCCACCTCATCGCGTCGCATTTCGTAGCACGCGCCATGGTTGGGCCGAGTTTAAACCAGTTGAAGCGTGATTGCCGAGTCCTCTATCGCTCACCGGAGGATCCCGATCCCTCGCATTTCCAATTCAAGAACTGGCTTTTTTCTTTCTATACTGCGGACGGACGAAGGATCGCCGCCCTTGTTCACAGTGAATATGACGGCGTCGAAATCCCCGGCATGTGTGCCACGCCGGAGGAGCAAAATAATTGTTGGTGGAACACGGTCACCTATGCGGAGTCGCTCGATGGCGGCTTTACCTTCAAAGTGCCGGTGCCACCGCAAAACCTGGTCGCGGCCTTGCCGTATCGCTACGTAGTGGGGAACCGCGCCAGCGCCTACGGCTACAGCGGCCCAACTAACATCATGCGCATGGGCGGGTTTTATTACTCTCTCATCAACGATTGGGGCTACAGGGCGCAGAAAGTCGGTCCCTGTCTCATCCGAACCGCAAGTGTATTTGATCCCCAATCGTGGAGAGCTTGGGACGGCAAGGGTTACAACATTCAATTTGCGGATCCCTACCGGGAGGCGATCCCAAGACCCGAGGAGCGCGTCTGCGAGCCGGTCCTCTCCCTAGGGGTCGACAGCTTGTTGCGCCACGCCCCGAGCGGCAATTTTATCGTCACCGAATTCGTCATCAATGACGGTTTCTACATGCAGGCATCTCGTGATCTTATGCACTGGTCAAGTCCGACATTGCTTGCGAAATTGAGCGACCTGCAGCCGCCGGAAGCACCGCATAATTGGACCTACGGTTACGTGAGCCTGCTCGACCCTACCTCGACAGACGCTAACTTCTCGACGGTTTCCGACACGCCATATCTCTATTATGTCCGAACCAACGCACCTTATGGCAGAACCCTACTTCGTCGTAGGATCAAGCTTCAGTTCAGTAAATAGACATCCTTGCTGGAGCGCTAAGATCATATGTGGTACTGCACGAGCGCGGCGATGGGAACAGGACAATCTCGCCCTCGGCGTCTCGCGGTAGGTACTAGTCGGTCCGCTCCACGAGGGTCAAACAATCGATGTTGGACTCTCCGGACCAATCGATCACGCGCTGAGACAGGACATTCAAGCCCTCTTTGAGGGCATAGTGCGCGAACATCTCTTTGGTCATAAAGTTGCGACCTCCCAGGTTCGTTTGCCAGTCATGACCGCCCGTATAGTTCGAATGGTGGAAGAATCCCCGCCCCCGCGGCGACAAAACACGGCGCGTATCGCATAGGTACGATCGAACCACGTCGCTGTCAAAATGCACCATGGCGTCAAAGCAATAGACCAAGGTCGCGTCTGCGTCACGAACGGGTTGGAAGTCGAACCCATTGTTCACAAAAAACTCGATGCCCTTACGGCCAGACAATCTTTGTTTGCAGACTTCAACGTTGCCCGCCTGTATGTCCATAATGGTCAGCCGTTCTGCCAGGGTCGACAATATCGCACTGTTTCTGCCGTGCCCAGCCGCCAAGTCGATCGTATGAGAGAAGTCGCACCCCTCGATGAAGGGCCATACGAGTCCGTTCCATAGCGGCTCCATGGAGGCTTCCGCATCGGGGAAGTACGGACTGTCCGGTGTCCACGGTTCACCAGAGTAGGTAGCAAGCTTCCGGAGCTGTTCAGCGGTAATCTCACTCATTTGCCGTTTCCTCGTAATTGTTTCGTGCATCCCGGACCGCGGGCTGTCGCCGCCTCGCCTTGGCCCAAGGAGGTTCCAATCCAATTTGCCTTACGCGGAATGAGACCCGCGCTGAGCGCCCGGAGGCTAAAGCTTCTTGGTACGCTTGAAAGCAATCCGCTTTTTGCGATATTTCACGTTGGTTTCATCCCGCCGCGGTCCCGTCCGGTTCGTTCGAAGCTCGGCAAGCCATCGGCGCTTTCCGAGCAGTTCTACGTCATCGGGAATGGATTGCAATCCCAGTCGAATGAGCCAGTCCGCGTCAGCGTGCCTTCCAAGCTCGACCAGCGCCGTCGCCCCCAGCGAGTAGCCTATGCTGATTTGCGGAAACTTCGTGCGGAATGCCTCCCATCGAACCACGGTTTCGGCCCAATCTCGCCGGTGATGCGCGACCAGCGCATAATCGCTGTGGACATCGGAAAAGTCCGGGAATTTTTCCATGGCCAAACGGAGCAACGCGTCGGCCTCATAAAACCGTCCCAGTTCGATTAATGCGACTGCACCCAGCGCAAACCCATTCTCTGAATTAGGAAAACGCTCCCGGTAGACTTCCCAACGTGCCGCCGCCTCCAACCATTTCTTGCCGTTGTGGGCTGCCAACGCCTCTTTTTCAATTGTATCGGCGTCGTCGCACGCTGCAACTTGCGTTGCGGGACCCGGCGCCACCTGTACCCGGCCGTCAAGAAAACGTTGCCGTAGTTTCTCGAATGCCAATCTGACCTCGCCGACTCTCCAAGCGTCTGTGTCAAGCATGCCGAGCAAGAATTGATAGGAGAAATAGGCCCTGAGGTCGCTCTCGGCGGAGTCGAAATATTGCCGGACATCCATGTCATCAAGGCGTGCAAGTTGATGGTCACGAAAAAATGTCACGAAACGATCGATATCGAGCAGCGATACCGCAAATTCAGTGTGCGGAACTCGGGTTTCCCGGTTGACAAAAATTGTCCCCAAGAAAAATGTATCCATGAACATCTCGAATTGCCTGGAGCGGGGTTGCAGGATACTTGCAAAACTTTCGCTGGCCTCTTTTCGTCTGACGAGGAGGAACGTCCTATCCAGCATATTCTTGCCCAGGAGTTCGGTTCCGTGAAAAGCGGATCCCTCCGAGAAAACCAACTCTTTCGCTTTTCGATACACATCCATCTGTGAAGAGAATGGGGCTTCTTCTGGATAAAACACAAAGAATCCTTCTTTGATCAGAAGCTCTTCTATGTAGCGCTCCCCAAGTATCTTGCCGCCGTGAGGGATCTTGCTTTTGGACACATATACCTTGGCAGGATGGGAACGAGATCCATGAACTTGATCCAGTCGCCGAGTAGAAAAGTCTCGCAAAACATCGAGATACCAGGGCGTCGGGTGCCCCTCCAGACTGCTGCCCTGTTCGCAGATAGATAGATTCTCGACGACAGTGTTCTCGTTGAGTACTAGAACCGAACCTCGATCGATTTCGCAAAATTCAAGGACCTCGTGATAAGGGAGGGATAAACCTTCGTATCCTAATATGTCATCATCGATAGTTGTTACCAGTAAGTACTTATCTATATCTGGGAAGAACATCTTTGACGGCACGATCCGGTGGACCATTTCGGCCATGATGTGGCCAAAGTGAGGATACTTGGGCCCGACATAGGCCCACTCGCCTTCGAGATATTTATTAAATGATGCCTGCTGATCAAAGCGGTCGCTGGGACGGTCTGCTCTCTTGTGCCGGAAGTGTGCGAATGCTGGATCTGGAAGAACCGGGCCGCCAGGAAGTACAGGCATCAGAGGTTGCTTAAAGGCCTCAACCCGGAGGTTATTGAACGTCCGATGGTCGAGAGGCTTCGAGGTCGACACCCTGTCCATGGAGCAAGGGGCTTCCTCTGGCTTGTTCGCCAGGCCCGCTGAGACCGCGTGCGGCTCTTGATCAATATCATGGCTCATCGCTCTTATCCCCTCGGGCGCGGCCCTAGGCTATTGCAAATTCTCATCACGGCCGAATACTGTACCATCGTTCGGACCAGTCGAAATGCTCAACTAAGCAGAGATGTTAAGACGGTATCAAGCAAATCAGCTTCCACGTTGAAACTCGAATCGCCCTCCGCCCTTTCCGCACGCCAGGCCATGTCACCGCAGCGTAATTCGTACCAGCGCACGCCGGCGGCTACGCTCAGTTCGAAGAAGAAAATGTCGCCGAACCAATGCGGTGATAACACTAGCACTCGCGTCCCCGCTCGAGCGTAGACCATGTTTGTAAGATCGCTGCCCAGGGTGGTGATGACAAGATCGTGACTCTGCCACAATTCGATCTGCGTGCGCAAAGGCAGACTGTCCGGTCCGTAAACATCGATCCGATGACGCGCCATGACCGCATCGACGGCGCTTTCATTGCCGATTAACCGATGGGTATCGGCTCGACGCTTTATGAATGCGGCTTTGTTTCCAGCTTCCGCGCCGTCGTAGCAGAAGGGGACGCTTCGTAGAAATGGGAGGACTTTCGGGTGCGGGGCCGCAGCCTTGAAATTGAAAAGGAAATCAAGCAAGATCGCTTCCTTAAATCGGTACACGGTAGAGGCCTCAATCCGAGCCAGACGTTCTGTGGGAATGCTGTAGAACGCGAGCGCTTCTCCGTAACCTGGCGCACCTTGCGCGTGCCACGTCGGGATCGCGATTTTGCCAGAGGGGAAAGCATCGAGAAAAAGCAACATCCTTGGTATGCTTTGAATAAGATAGTGCCCCCAGGTGCCACCGCCCTCGTGGTGCGAGATCAGAAGGGTGTCTTCGCGGAATTGATCGTCGACCGGAGCATCCACACTCGCCTTGATCGCCTCGGCGCAGCGCTGAGTGACCGCTGGTAAATAGTACTTTGGCGAGTATTCCAACTCGATGGAGGTATCGAGATACATTCTCTTCTCGTCGAACAGAACCATCTCTTTCGCGAGAAGAGGTGCATCAATTCTGCGGGCCACCGTATCCGCAAATCGAATCTGGCGCGCGGAAAACCTTCGCTTGATCGTATAGCCGGACGCTTTGTCATGCCATACACACCCCCGCAGCGGTTTTCTCAGTTCACTCGTCGCTGGAACCACCACCGTCTTCGGCGCGTATCCAGGATCGATGAACTTGGAGGTTGCCTGCAAGCGCGACGGATCAAAATGATGAATACCACCCGGCATATCAGCCCTACCCGAAGCCTTCTCGAATCTTATCCGCTGCCTTCTCGAGGCTGGGCCCAGATCTACAGACGCGGCAATGCCTATTCATATTGGCGGAGAGTTCGGATGACGCCGTCCACGTCGACCGTCCAGCGCTTTTGCACGGGAGTTTCATCTTCGGAATCCTGCCGGCCGAAGATAAATCCAAAGGGATGACCGAGGGCTCCGAACAGGCACGCATGATTGTGGGCGAAGGTTGCGCTGCTTTCGATGCTGACCACTCTCGTGGCCGGGGGAGAAAAGATGACATTAAACAATGCCGCCCCACCCAGGCCGACGACCAGTTCAGCCTCGGCAAACAGACGGATCTGATCCGGAAAGGGCAGCAATTCAGGTTCGACCACCTCATAACCACGCGACAGAAACGCTTCGACCAATGCGTCCTCGTTGAGAAGCGCTCGATAAGTAAACTCCGATTCCCTGGTAACGGAGCGGCGGGACAAAAAAAGACGCCGACTGGCGTTCACTTTTTCCACGCCGGCAACGTCCCGTGCAACCCGCGCGAACACCTCCATTTCCGTGGGAGTAGGGACCAGATCTATATGGGAGAACTGTCGCAAGACGATCTCGTCGCAGTCGTAGGTACAGCCCAACTCCTGATGGACCAGCTTTGAGTCAGGGATACCTAAGGCGTTCAACAACCGACGTTGCCAATCTCGGCCGACATACGCGAAAAATCTCTCGGCTTGGCGATCCGACAAGAAGTCGGCCACGCTGGGTATCGCCTGCAAAAGCCACATGCCCCAATTGAGTGGCTCAATCGGCGTGCCAAAATACAGAGCTCCATCCAGTTTTTCGGGTATGACTCCGTTACGACTTACTCGATATCCTTGTTTCGTCCTATATATCTGCGGGATCGGCGTGTCCCGCCCGGGGTGATAATGGATGTGGGTGTCAAGCCGCTCTCGCGTCGCCCCGATCTCCTGACAATCGATGCGACCGTCGCGACCCAGTATTCCATGAAAGTGATGATGACCAAATACAAGAACATCTGAAAATCGGTTTCTGTAAGACCCGTGTCGCTGAATCGGTTGTGCGGTAGAAAGGTAGTGTTCGACTCGGCCTCCGGAGAGGTCTACGACAAAATCCGCCGCAGGCCGAGTCCACAATTCGGCAGGCTCCAAGCACTCGATATTCGGACCGGCCAACACCCCCTCGCGGGAGGGTATGATTAGGGGAGCGGAATCCATGTCGATGCTGCCTTCCCTTCCTGCCTCAACAAACAACGAACGACCAGCTGTTCGGTCGCTATCGTCGGGACGCCATTGAGCATCTCGAATTCCTCGGTCTTCCCTAGTCTATCCGGCTTGGCGTTTGTGATAGTTCTCGAATGGGTCCTCTCGCATGCTGAGCACCTCGGGGTGGCTCTGGCAGTACTTCTCGACGTCAAAGTCCGGAAGGGGGCTCACAAGGCCAGTCGTCCGCCTCGTAAGATAATGCCGCAAGGGACTCTCTTCTACCGGGAGTCCGTGCTGCGCACGGTACCAATCTGCGTTGAACAGCGGCGATGGCCAGGCACCCTCCTTCTCGCCACAGGTCACATAGTCATACAGAGGATTCCGTCCGGCAGTGTGCATCTGCGGATAATTTGTGCAATACCATTGGGGATCGAAGTAGAAATTAGGTCGACGGTATTCCTTCCAGCCGTAAGCACAATAATGCGAAAGTGCTTCATCGGAGACTGGCGCACAGAGCCCCCGCTTCACGTCTGGATAAGCGGCCAAATACCATTCGCCATCAAACAGCCCCGACTGCTCAACAACGCGCTGCTCTTCAAAATACTTCGCCGGCTCGACGTTCTTGAGTGCCCCCAGACCTGGCACGGGCCCCGCCGCGGCTCCAACTCCCCGCCACGCTGTTGTAATCTCGGCCGGGCTCCACGTGTAATGCACACCCCATCCTTCCGCCAGGTCCCGCGAACGAAGGCCCTGCCGAAGCTCGCCACTGCGCGCAATCACATACTCCATGCCCAGGCCCTTATAGTGCAGAAGCAGGACTTCTCGGGTAGCGGGCCATACCACGCGTCCAGTGGGCTCCGCAGTATGTCGACCCAGACCGAAGTTGGATTCCTCAATTGCCTTAGGATTGAATATGCAGAGTCGATCGTGGGGAATTGATCGGGCGCCAGTAGTAACGAGATCAAACAAGGGTTGACTGTCAGTGGGAAAACGATCGGACACCATCTCATAACCGATCGACCGAATAGCGGTGATGCCCCGATCTGAGCTTCGTTGCAAGTAGTCGGTCAAGTTGGGGTGATAGAGGTGTTCGTCGATTTCGGTGACGATGACCCAATCGGCGTCGCTATTGCGCCAGATCGTGTCGGCGAGACGACGTTCCTCTTCCACGAAGGAATCGCCAGGGACATCAAAATGTGTGATTTCCACCCTGCCGTGCTGCTCCAGCAGCGACAACGACCCGTCGGTCGACCCGTTGTCATAGACAAAATATCGGTCCACTATGTCGTCGTAGTGTCGGAAAAAATACGGCAACATCCGTGCCTCGTTCCAGCAAAGGCAATACAGATCAATTCTCTGCCTCATTTCTGGCCTTTCATTGGGTCGCGACTATTGGTTGAATGAGCAGTGAAGGATTCTGTTGGTCCTGTCTGGCCTGCTCGGCGGAAGTCGCCAGTGCGGATCTTCTGTGGTATAACGCGAGCAACTGATCGACTGTTTGATCGATCGTCGGTGGGGCGGGTAAACCGGAGCGTAGCTTCTTCCAAAGGGCTGGGTTGCCGGCGCATTCTTCAATGCGGGCCGCCAGGTCGCCGGCGCTATTAACCCGGAAATGGATTCCGTTAACACCGTGGGTTACCTTCTCTGCCATCCCACCAACATTGCTGCAAATGACCGGACGCCCGGCGGCGAAAGCCTCTTGAATGACCAGTGGCGAGTTCTCCCACCATGTGGAAGGGACGATCACCCAACCGCTGTTTCGAACAATCCCGCCGACATCTCCGGATCGATAAGGTCCGCAAAAACTCACCGTGTCCTGCAGTTCATTTAATGCCTTTTCAAACTGAAGCTTGAACTCATCGGCGGCATACTGGGTCGTGCCATGGATCTCAATTCTGATCGTCTTTCGCAGCCGCTTCGGAAGCAACCGAACCGCATCCAGTAAGACCAGCGTGCCCTTAAGATGCGAGAGCTGACCCAACACCACGAATCGGGTCTCAAGCCCGTCTGGATCGGAAGTCCCTTCCACGACATCCGGGTGGCGGCGCGGCTGCCCGTTCTCCAGCACAACCATCTTTTGCCGCGGCAGTCCCCAAGCAACGTAGCGATCGCGCAAGAACTCACTGGGACAAACGAACAGGTCCACAAGGTCGAAGAATGACTTAATAAACAGCTCGCGCATGAAGAAGTCTTGCGAAGAAATGTCGGGAAAGCACATATGGCAATCGAACGGCGCCGCTCGCTGGCAGAGCAGCCCGTTGGTCTTGAGCATCTGGCCTTTTGCATTGCAGATCGCAAGGAATTCGTGCAGGGTCACGATGATGGGAACGCTGGAAGAATACTTTCGGGCTTCGCGAATGAATTCCAGCCCCACAAAAGCGTAGTGTTGAAAATGAACGACGGTCGGCCCGAATCGATCCAGCAACGCTCGGAATTCTTCGTAGACGACACGCCCTTGGGGCTGTGAGTGTCGAAAATGGTTAACCGGTGGCGGGCAGAACAAAACGTCAAAGCCATCCGGCGATCGCGCAAAGAAGATTGCTCCAGCATGTCCGGGAGAGTGGCTGACACGCGAGACCAACATCGCCTCAATACCGCGTCGTCGTAGTTCCGCCCAATGGGCTTGCGCGGCTATTTCGGCACCACCCAAACTAAAATCCGGGTGACCATGGGAGACAATGAGAATGCGTGGTACGCTCATGCCTTGCCCGCGCTCATGTTCTCAATCAGATCTGCCCAGCGGCCATTGTGCAGCAAGCAGTTATAGACGGTGACATTGGTGCGGAATTGCACATCACCGAGCTGATTTTGAGATTGCCGCTCCAGATGATAGAGCTCGATGTCAAGCGCAACATAGCTCGGCCTGCCTGCCGAACTTGCCCGTAAGCAGAGATCGGAATCCTCGAAATCGCCTATGATGTAGTCCTCACAAAATCCCCCCAACTGGCGATAAAGCTCTGCCTCGATGAGAGCACAAGCTGCAGTTACGGCCGGCACTTGTTGCACACCCCGCAATCCCGCAGGACTCTGTCCTTTTAACGGATGGTGATTGATCCACAGATTGTCCCACGCCGGCAAGCGCCGGAAGGCCATGCCGGCGTGCTGTATGCTTCCATCCTCAAAAAGCAGCTTAACGCCGAGCAATCCCGGTGTGGGGAGTGAACTGTAGGCTCGCACCAAGTCACCAAGCCATCCCTTGCGGGTGGGCATTACATCGGAATTCATCAGCAGTAGATACCGCCCGCGGGCGACTTCAGCGCCACAGTTGTTCGCGCCAGCATAGCCGAGATTCGAACCAGGATAGGCGACCACAAAGGGAACCTGGTAAATGCCATACAGATCTGCACACCTGGCATAGAACTCATTAATGATCTGGGGATCGTCGACAACGTAGATGAGTTCGGCCCGCTGGAATTCCGGATCGTCGGCAAAGAGAGCCATCTGATATTCAGCAAAATCATGGCGTCCGTACAGGGGCACAAGAATCGACACTGTGGGGTTGGTCGGCGGCGCTCCGTAGCTGCGAACCTCTGGCGTTTGCCTAGGCCTCTGTCGGGCAGCCCAAACCGCGCCCACCGCAGGTCCAATATGATGCTTCATAAGGGTCCGCAGATCGCCCTTTCCCGAGTCGAAAGGATTAACCAGAGCACGCACCTTCTGCTGGGTGGACTGGTGCTCGGGAATCTTCACCCGCATCCGGCAAACTTCACCCGACCCAGACACGACCGAAAGGTAGTAAGGCGAATCACCATCGCTCAGAGGCACATAGCAGGTATACCCGTGGTCATGGTCGCGGACCATGATTCCCACGCTGGCCAGATGCGAACTCACGTCTAGCCTGCTGTAGCGGACCCAATTGTCGCTAACAACAAACTTCGAAGAGCCGCAGTGGCACACGACCCGCAAGTCTGTGGGGTCCGCATTAAACCAGCCCACCAGGAACACACCCTTGCCGGTAACGAGAGTCGTCTGATCCACATGAAGGGCATACCTGGGGTTCGCATGCTGGATGGAGGTCGCGAGCCGCTGAACGGCATTGTCACGAATCAGCTCGAGCAACGCAGCCACCGATCTTGGTTGTGGACAGTTCTCCAAGAGCGTTCCGATTCGCTCACTCAGCGTGAGTGCCGCATCGGGATCTACTCTGCTTAATAGAGACAGCAACTCTCGCCGCGCATCCAGCGCGATCTGGATGACGGGCCGGCTCACGTGTGTGACCTCGGTTCCAACAGCAACAGAGAAACTCGCTTCGTCTGCGTCCAAGTCCTGCTGTGGTATCGTCTGTGCAAAAATGAACCCGGGAATCCAGGCTGGATCTTGCTTTCGAAAGAGCGTCGGATCGTGGTTGAGGTCAGGACGCGCGACCCAAGCAGAGTCCTGGAGAACGTCGAAGACCGACCCGCCGAGGCGAAACTGGACCGAAGCCAATTCCTTCATTGGGTCTAGGAGCCAGCCCCAGACAATGAGAATTTGATTTTCAAGAACGCAACACAGGTCGACTTCAAATCGGACCGGAGGAGGCAATCCCGCGAGATATTCGGCTTCCGCCTGAGGTCCAAGGGCTGGCTTCGCGAACTCGACCAGGCGTTTAGCCTCTCCTCTCGGTAATTGCGGCAACAGTTCTCTGAGCGTCGTGGCATACGGCCCTATGGTTAGACCTTGGCGGGGGTCACAGGATACGGGCCAAATACTCTCAGCGCTTTCACCCGAAAAAAGATTGACGGACAGCTTCAAACGATCAGTCAAAATCTTGGAGGGCAGATCGATGAGCGCGTAAAAGCCATGTTCGTCTTTGCTGGCTTCCAGTGAGAAATGTTGCGCGACATCGGGTCGCCGCACCGGGATCGCTTGCTTCACTAAGTCAAGTTCAATTTCTCCGAGACTGATCAATGCCCGGTCAACCAGCTTTGTAAAACCCAAGACCCAGCCATAGACGAGGAACTTCTTGCCTACGATCTGGGCGAAATCAACTCGACAAAGGCCAAGGCTATCTTCGGGAGCTTGCACGTCGGGAGTGGTTACATCGTCGGCCCTTGTCGTGGTCAGGTCAGGTAGCGGGCTCCGTGTCATCCGCCCTCCTTGGGCTAGCGTCCGTGGCGAGGGCTAAGATTGTACGACAACGGATTCTTGTTGCCAACCTGAGAACTTCTATCGTCTGACTGAATCGAGAGCATTCCAAATCGTTCCCGCCAGGCCACGTCACGCTACCACCGTTCGCCTCGCACCCTCACGACACGGTCCGGCCTTCTGTGACGGAGCGAGGGATGCTCGCTTTTCAAATGCCTTCCGGGACACGAACTCCAGGAACATCGCTACAACCTCTTCTTGTCCTCCCAGCATATCAACGTCTTGCCAGAATTGCTGCCGCTGTTGTTCTGTTAAAAAGAAGACGAATGACGTTCGGTCGTCCACACGGCGAAGGGCCGTTGGGCCTTTTTTATCACGCCTTGTGGCGTTCATTTTAACTTCGTTCCGATTGGCACGAAGTCCCTGCCTCACTTCGTACCGCCGGATCCATCGATAGGCGCTGGTTTTCGGAATGCCCAACTGTTCCAGCAGTTGTTCAAATCCTTTGCCGCTGCGCGATCCTTGGGCTTTGTATTTGATCTGCCATTGACGACATGCGCAGCCAAACTCAATACCATCGTTAAAATGCTTGATTGTACTTTCCCTGTAGCGCTCCCACGCACTGGCAATCTCGTGCTTCGCTTTCAGGACCGTGAGATTGTCGCCAACTGATTCGCTTAGTGAAAGGAGGGTCGCCATATACACCTCTTACCTTGTACTAACTATTATTGTGCCCATATCTTTTAGGTGTTGCCTATGCTCGGGGTGGAGTCTGTGCCGTTGCGGTTCTGTCGCAGGTAATCAATTGAGACATTGTTTAGCATATCAGCAGGGATTTTGTCATCGATAATTTCGATTTGCGTTTGCTGAACTCTGTTATTGACAATGCGCCGCTTCGCGTTCATAATCGGCGGAATTTAGTGGGCCCCAAAAACTGGTTTTTCCCCCCTTGAGAAGTAGTTGATAACCAATTCCGTGTATCTGGTCGCGCTCCGAAATTGATTTTGGAAGGAGAATGTTATGGTGGTGGGAGCTACGGTTGCTGGCGGAGCTACACATGGGCTGGCTGTCTTAAGCCATGCCGAACGCGAAGCCGCCAAGAACGCACTAGCTAAACTTAAAACTTTGGGGAGCCAGCTCGGTTCGCATCGAGGGGGCTCTACTGAGAGCGCTACTGTGTATGGGGGTGTGTCGGGCAAGCCATTTGGGTTGAACGCATCTACTTTGATCCATGGTCAAGGCAGCGACACGTTCAAAGGCGGTGCCCGCACCGCACCCACACACGCTCTCGCCAACATCGGCAATGACACAGTGGTCAGTGGATCGGCGACTACGCTGCATGGTCGCACTCAAGCTGAACGCTTTGGTGGACGCAGTCCACAACACTTCAACCTGAGCAGCGATACCATCAGCGTGCAAGGCGCAACTGCCGAGGCCATTAAGGCCGCAACACATCACGAAGAGGCTAAGGCGGGCACCCATACAGTCACGCTGGCAGACAAGACAACCGTCACGATTTCTGGGCTCTCGAAGCACGATATTGGCAAGCTGACACACTGATTTTCACTGTGGCGATTTGATAGTGTAACCGTCGCAGGAGTAGGTCGGTTGCTGGATCGGAACAGACAGTGACAGGCGCCGCAGAAGCTAGCGGTTTAAAAGGCAAGGGTAGCCGCCTCGAGGCACTTTTTAGCGATATCTCACGAGCTATCGGCGAGGGTCGACTGGAAACAGCCATTCGATTGGCCGATTGCGCTTGCCGACATGCACCGGAGGACACAACCTGTCTTCTGGTGCATGGCCGCCTGATTGCTTGCACTGGCGTAATCTCGCAGGCTACGTCGAGGCTACGGGGGGGGCAGGACCGAGACGGTTTGCTGGCCTACGCCGAGCTGCTTTGTGCGCAGGGATCCTCTGATGGTGCTTCTGCCGTAAAGGCTCTGCTTTCGCGTTTTGCAGTGAATTCGTTTGAAAACCTGGCGGAGTTAGCCACTGGTCTGTGCCGCCAGCCGAGCGCCAGCTTCCGAGGCTGGGTCGGCATCGACACCGAACTTCAAATTGTCGGCCAGGTACAAAGCGGAAGTCATCTTGCCATTCACCTTGATGACACACCCTTGCATCCGGCAATTGATCCGCTTGCCCGGGACGGCATCAAGTCGTTCAAGTGTAGAGTGCCAATTGGGCGTTGTGGGCGGATTACTGCACGCGACGGAGAATCTGAGCTACTCGGATCCAAGCTCGCGTGGCCCCCTGATTTCAGCCTTTCCGGTTGGGTAGCGGCCGAAGACAAGACCTTGGTGGGCAAGGTCTGTTTGGACTGGGCGCCGGCGCTCCCCGTTACGCTCGCGATTGCACAAAGTGGAATACAACACGTTCGCCATGCTCGTCTGCCGTCTGCCGCGCAGCCGGGGGAATCCCTCTTCTGCGTGCCGTTGGAGGCGATGGAATGTCACGCTTCGCGACTGGAGGTCTCGGCCGTATTACCTGACGGAACGTGCTCGCCGTTAGCTGGCAGTCCGGTCGTAATTGCCGCCGTTTCGCCTACGCCGGTAGGAGGATGGCGCAAACGAACCATTCATACCCTCTCCGACGTCGGTTCGAAGCGGATGATCGATATTGTCGTGCCAGTATTTGCAGGGCGCTACGAAACGCTTGCCTGTCTCAACAGCGTCCTGGCGACCACAACGCGGAGCGAAACCGAATTAGTAGTCATCAACGACGCGAGCCCTGATCCGGAATTGACCGCGGCACTAGCTGATCTGGCCGAAGACGGGCACATTACGCTGTTAACGAATCATTCCAACTTGGGTTTTCCGGCAACGGCCAATCGAGGTATGAGTCTCCACCCCGATCGTGACGTCGTCTTGCTCAACGCAGACACCGAGTTATTCGGCGATTGGCTCGATAGGTTAAAGTTCTCCGCGTACTGCGAGGATGACATAGGAACGGTTACGCCGTTGGGCGAAGCTGCCTCGATCGCGAGCTATTCGGGAGAGCTTCGCGACACCCACAGCGACGCGGACGCCGCCGAGATCGATCGCATTGCTCGGGAGGTAAATGCCCGAAAGGTCGTGGAACTACCAGTTGCGGTCGGCTACTGCCTCTACCTCAAGCGAGCATGCATCCGTGATGCAGGCACGTTCGATGAAATCAGGTTCGGCAAGGGTTATGGCGAGGAAAATGATTTTTGTCTGCGCGCTCGCAGAATGGGTTGGCGTCATGTAGCCGCCACGGATTTGTTCGTCCGGCATCGGGGGGCCCGATCCTATGGACGCATGAAACAGATGCTGATGGAACGGAACAGCCGGGTTCTGAATGCTCTCCACCCCGGCTATGACAAGATGATCGCCGACTTTGTCGCTGCGGATCCTTTGCTTGAGGCTCGACGGTCGATTGACATCGGTCGTCTTCTGAAAGCGGCTACCGATCCGGTGTTGCTGGTAACCTTCGACCTTCCCGGAGGCGTAAAGCGTCACGTTGATGAACGACGGTCCAAACTCGCGGCTGAAGGACGCACGGTCCTGACGCTGCGGCCATCTGAGACGAATGGCCGGCCGAATCAAGTACTTCTCGATGCTCCATTCAGGGGTCTGGATAACCTCGCCTTCAATCTTCCGGACGATTTTCCTGTGTTGCGAGATTTGCTTCTCAAGTTGAAGCTGTCAAAAATCGAGTTGCATCATTTCGCCGGATTTCTTCCCGCCGCCCTCGAATTGGTGACCAGCATCGGGATCGAGTATGACGTGTACGTTCACGACTATTCCTGGATTTGCCCGCGCATGACCCTCGTGGGTGGAGATGGCGTCTATTGCGGCGAGCCGGCGATTGAGGACTGTGAAAACTGCATCCTCATGCATGGAACAGCCCTTGAAAAATGGCTGACGGTTGAGGCGCTACGGATACGAAGTTCTCGAATCCTGAAAGGTGCGAATGCCGTCATCGTGCCGGCTGACGACGTGCGGACCAGGCTTGCTCGATATTTCCCCAACCTTCCCGTGGAGGTAGAGGCGTGGGAAGAGGCGGTCGAGCCGGTGATTCGTGGCCCGGTAGTCGTGTCGCGACCAGTCCGTATCGCGGTCATCGGCGCGATAAGCGTTCCGAAGGGCTACCAGATCCTCTTGAATTGCGCACACGATGCCGCCGAGCGAGGCCTTGATCTAGAATTTGTGGTAATCGGCTTTACGTGTGACGATGAAGCGCTTCTGGCCACCGGGCGAGTATTCATCACCGGCCCCTACGCTGAAAACGAAGTCAGCACTTTACTGGAGCGGGAGCAATGCCACTCCGCCTTCTTTCCGTCAATTGCCCCAGAGACCTGGTGTTACGCGCTCAGCCATGCCTTGGCTCGGGGGCTGCCGATTGTGGCTTTCGACCTGGGCGCGATTGCGGAACGATTGCGCTCGTACGCGGCCGCCGATCTCCTGCCATTGTCTGCACCGATCGCGGCCATCAATGATACCCTGCTGCGAGCGGGGCGAGGAATTAGCACTTTAAAACCAGAGAAGGAGCTTGAAATGGACCCTACTCCAAGCACTGACACGGCATCTGTTTCTGAGGAACTCTCGGCGTCCGTGCAGCTTTTGACTCTTCCTGCCGGCACTTACACCTTCACCGTTCAAGGCGGCGGTGGGACTGGGAATCTGCGTGACAAACTGGTGGTGCCCGCGCTGCAGGTCGGGCTAGCACCCATGCAGTCCGCCGGCGAAGTCGCATTTGTCACGCGCGAAGGCACGTCTGATCGGTGGCTCGCTCGGCGCACCGATATGATTATCGCGAAAGTTTACGGTGAGAGCGCTTCCCTCATGTTAACCTCCGTGCGCTTGCCAGGCAGTCCGGCGCTTGCGATCGATGTCCGGCGGCTCGGCGATGAGTCGGTCTTCGAGAAGTCAGAGATTGCGGCCGGCGAGACATCTGGTGAGTTGCCCGCAAACGTAATTGCCCATATCCAGAATCTTGGCGACATTCCTTTCGCGGATGGTTTGGTGGGCTGCATTGGTGGGTCATTGTGGATTGAGGCATTCGCAATTGTGTCGTGCGGACCAGTGGGGCCAGACCTGATCGAATACCGCGGCATCACCGGGGATGGGTTTCAGACACCATGGCTGGGCAACCAAATGCTTTGTGGCAGCCGTGGCCGACGGATTCCCATGTTGGCGTATGCCATTCGCCTGAAGCCGGAAGTAGCCGATCAATATGATTGCACGTACACGGGTAAGTTTTTGTCCGGCAGTACATTGGGACCGTTCAAGAACGGGGAGCTTTGCCGCTCGGAAGTGCCTGATGATCCGCTTTGGGGCTTTGAGCTTCGCATGACGCCGCACATGCCCAAGTCGGTAAACCCGAGCCCTGATCTAGAGCAATCCAAAGTGGCATAACCTTAGGATGGCGAATCATAAGGATGGCGAATCATGGATGCCTCGCAAAAAGCCGGACGTACGTTCCCGCCGCGTCTTCCTCAATGCAGGATGCGGCACTTCTAACGGCTCGCGGCTTCCAAGGTTTTTTCGTGGCTGGCGGCAGATACGGGTTGACGTTGACCCCAGTCTGGAGCCAGACTTGGTGGCCAGTGTTGCCGATCTTTCAGCTCTTCCCGATGGTTCGGTGAACGCCGTCTGGTCTGCTCACTGCATTGAGCACCTTTTCGCGTACGAAGTGCCGTTGGCGCTCGCCGAATTCCGGAGGGTGTTGTCCAGTCAAGGCTTCGCCTGCATTGTAGTTCCCGATCTGCAAGCGATTGCCCATTGGATCGCCGACGACCGATTGCACGAGACCATCTATCAATCGGCGGCAGGCCCGGTGACCGCGCAGGACATGGTTTGGGGGTTTGGTCCGGCAATCGCTAACGGCAAAACGGCGATGGCGCATCGTTGCGGCTTCACTCCGACAGTGTTTCTTGAGTACCTCAAAGCTGCAGGATTCAGCGAGATAGTCTTACGCCGCCGAAGCGGCACGTTGGAGCTTGCCGGGCTTGCATTGCAAAGGCAATCGAAAAGTTCCAACCAGCGCGAGAAGCTGATGACCGAACTCGGCTTGTGAAACATGATCGTCGTCTTTATCCATCAGAATTTTCCTGCGCAGTACCTGCATATCGCCAGTCGTTTGGCCAAACAACCGGGCAATCAGGTGTATTTCATCACGCAGGAGAACCACAACAAAATACCTGGGATTCGCAAACTCGTGTATCAACCCGACCTGCCAGCCGCTTCAACATGCCACGCCTACACGGTTGCGATTGATGCCGCAGTGCGAACCGGAACCGCTGTAGCCGCCGTGTGTGGCAGTCTGCGCCAACAGGGTATAGTGCCGGATGTGGTCGTCGGACATTGCGGATGGGGAGAAACTCTGTTCGTCAAAGACGTATTTCCTGACGTGCCATTGCTGTCATATTTTGAGTTTTTCTACTATTCCAGGGGGGCTGATGTCGGATTCGATCCCGAATTCGCCCCTCTCAGCGAGGGCGATGGCGCCCGCTTACGGATTCGCAATACCGTGAACCGGTTAAGCTTCGCAGGCAGCGACTGGGGACACACGGCAACCTCCTGGCAGCGTAGCCTCTTTCCAGTAGCAATGCAGGCACGCATCACTTCCGTACACGAGGGCGTCGACACGGAGCGAGTGAGGCCCGACCCAAGCGCCTGGATCCGATTGGCTCGTGAGAACATTGTGCTCTCCCATGAGGATGAAGTGGTGACCTATGTTTCTCGCAACCTGGAGCCTTACCGGGGCTTTCACATGTTCATGCGCGCGCTGCCGGAAATATTACGCCGGCGACCCCGGGCACACGCTCTCATCGTTGGTGGGGATGGATTGAGTTACAGCGAGCCGCCACCCTACGGAGGCACCTACCGCGAGATGCTGCTGGCCGAGGTGGGTAAAAGGCTTGATCTGGATCGCGTCCACTTTCTGGGTCAAGTTCCATACGAAACGTACGCGAACGTACTTCAAGTTTCCTCGGTGCATGTTCATTTGACCTATCCGTTCGTTTTGTCGTGGTCGTTTGTCGAAGCCATGGCGGCGGGCTGCTTGGTCGTCGGTTCAGCCACGCCACCCGTGGCCGAAGCATTGCGGGATCGGGAAAACGGGCTCGCCGTCGACTTCTTCTCAACCGACGAAATCTGCGACCGCGTGGACGAAGTTTTGGACCATCCTGACCGCATGCAAGCGCTCCGTGACGCGGCAAGAGAAACCGCCATCAGAAAATTCGACGCAAATACGGTCACTCTGCCACGTTGGCATCAATTGCTGACCTCGTTAGTTGAGCGCCAGCTTCCACTCGAAGAACCGCCTGATCCAGGTCTGGCCGTAGAGATGAACCAGCGTTGACTATGGACTCCACCCTCTCATTTTATCGCGGGTCCAAGGTCGTGGTCACCGGAGGCCTTGGTTTCATCGGGTCGAATCTCGCCCGGCGCCTGGTAGAAATCGGGGCCGATGTCTTAGTCGTGGATTCGATGCTGCAGAACACGGGCGCAAATTGTGCCAATTTGAAGGGGGTAGAGGATCGGTTGCGAATCCGAGTAGTCGATCTGAGGAAGGGAGAGGAGATTGCATCTCTGCTACCCGGACACAACGTGGTCTTCAATCTCGCCGGAACCGTGTCGCATTTGGACTCAATGAACGACCCATTGTCAGATATGGGTGCGAATGTGCACGCTCAGATCGTGCTGCTCGAGGCGTGTCGCCAACGCATCCCAGAGGCAAGAATCGTCTTCGCATCCACGCGACAGATATACGGCCGCCCCATTTCCTGTCCGGTCAACGAGAGTCATCCCATACGCCCCGTAGATGTCAATGGCATCCACAAGGCGGCGGCCGAGGGTTATCACACTTTGTATCACCAAGTGTATGGGCTACAAACGGTTTCCCTTCGTCTTACCAACACCTATGGCCCGCGAATGCGAGTGAAGGATGCACGCCAGACTTTCCTTGGAGTGTGGATTCGGCGTGTGGTCGAGGGAGGGACCTTCGAGGTCTGGGGAGGCCAGCAGAAGCGCGACCTCACTTACGTGGATGATGCGGTAGACGCCTTCCTTGTGGCGGGGGCGTCGGCAACTGCTCAGGGTCGCGTTTTCAATACTGGGGGAGTCCCCCCCATTACTTTGACTGAGCTCGCGAAGGCTCTGGTTGCAGTAGCAGGCACCGGCAACTATGAGATTCGACAATTCCCCGCTGAGCGCATGCGGATTGATATCGGAGATTATTTTGCAGATGACGAACTTTTCCGCCAGGTCACGGGCTGGGCTCCCAAAGTCACGCTCCAGAGCGGGCTTGCGAGCACGGTAGACTACTTCCGAGATTGCTTGGCAGATTATGTCTGAGGCGACCCACACCCCGACCAAAATCCCGCAGATGCATCCCGGTGCGTTTTTCGAGCAGCACCGAGCCGAAATCATGGCCGCAGTGAATCGCGTCTTCGAAAGTGGCTGGTACATTCTCGGGGAAGAGGTCAAAGCGTTCGAACAGGAGTTCGCCCGGCGGTTTTGTTTTGGCGGTGCGGTTGGAGTGGGAAATGGTACGGACGCAATCGTGCTGGCTCTGCGTGCCCTCGGAGTAGGCGAGGGAGACCGCGTCGCAACGGTCTCACACACCGCTGTCGCCACCGTAGCCGCGATTGAAATGGCGCGTGCGTCACCAGTATTGGTCGACATCAATGCGGATTCCTATACGATGGATCCGGCGAGCCTCTTGCGAACACTTGAGGCCCGGGCTCCCATCAAGGCCGTCATTGCCGTACACCTGTACGGCCATCCCGCGGATATTCATACCATCGTCGAGATTGCGCATCGGTTCAATGCTCCAGTCATTGAGGATTGTGCTCAAGCTCATGGTGCAAAACTCAATGAACGCTTCGTCGGAAACATCGGAGATATCGCGACGTTCAGCTTTTATCCAACCAAGAATCTTGGAGCGTTCGGCGATGGCGGCATGGTTGTTAGCAGCGACCTCGAACGCATCCGGCGAGTGCGGATGTTGCGTGAGTATGGATGGGAGCGCCGCTATATCAGCGACGTCCCGGGCATAAACAGTCGCCTTGACGAGCTGCACGCCGCCACCCTGCGCGTGCGGTTGCCGTATCTGGACGCCGGAAACCAGCGACGGGCTGACATTGCCGCGGCTTATGATGTTGACCTGGCCGATACCGGTTTAATATTGCCTTCGAAGCGCCCCGGCGCCACACATGTTTACCATCAATACGTAGTACGCCATCGGGACCGAGATCGACTGCGGGCCCGACTCAAAGAGAACGGAGTCGGTACGAACATTCACTATCCCGTGCCAGTGCATAGTCAGCCGGCCTATGCCGGGCGCTTAGAAGCCGATCCCGGTGGACTTAATAACACAGATGCAGTTGCGACCCAGATCTTGAGCTTGCCCATGTATCCAGAATTGAGCGATGCAATGGTGGCTAATGTGGTCGATGCCTTGCGGCGTCTGCTATAGTGCGGATGCTTTCCATACCTGTATGCAGGATCTTCAGAATTCTCGTTCACAAACCCAGGAACTTCGCGTTTCCGCATCGGCTGCGAAGGCGGAAACCCTCGACTCGCTCGATGTCACCAGGTGCTTCAATCTGTTCCTAGGCTGCATGCCTCCTAATCTTTCACTTTCTGGCTTGCCAACCGACCTTCCGACGTTACTTCGCGATATTTTCGAAGCAGATGAGTTCAAGACCACTGTCCTTCATTCTGTGCTGCTCCGAGAGGAACTGCCTCACACGAAGTTAGCGGAAGCCCCACCGCTGTACCTGATCGACTGGGCGCAACGGCGTTTGCCCATCAGTTCTTCAACCCGGCGAACAGTCGGCATAGCACGTACTTGGACACAGTTACTGGAGCTCTTGCTCGCGGACTCCCAATTAGTGTCAGTTACAGCTCACTTGGCTGCCGCCGATATTGATCGTGTATTACGCGAGCGGGTCGAGAAGGAATCCTGGTCGTCGGTCCAGCGGTCAGTCATCGGTGCCATCGATGCCGCATCGGGATTCGAAGTCCGCGGGTGGGCCGTCGATCTATGTGACAAGTCCATTCCGGTAACTCTGGAGTTCTTCGCTGACAACCTCTTTATCGGCTCTGTTTCATGCAACGAATTCCGGTCCGATGTGATGGATACCATTGGCGGCGACGGAAAGCACGGTTTCACTTTCCGAATCTCGGCGGCTCATCGCTCCAGCTTTAGTCGTGGGCGCACGCTGACTGCGGTTGATTCGTTATCTCGATCGCCGGTCGGTGCCACCGCCGTGGTTTACAGCGACGCGGTGCAGCACTGGGACATCATTAGTTCGACCCGGCATGAACTGGCTCACTTGCGGCAGGTTCTGGAGAGAATTGAAGCGTCTTTGCCAGAGATTGGCCGCATGGCCAGCGTCCCACTCGACGCCTATGACGAGTATTGGAGCAGATTCTACCGTCATTCACCTGACATCCTTGCAGAGCAAAGTGTCCGCAGTGGAATGTTCACCTACCGTCCTCTGATTTCGGTGGTCGTACCCGCGTGGAACAGTAACACTCGATGGCTCGACGCGGCGATCAATAGCGTTTGCTCGCAAACTTACGATCGCTGGGAACTGGTAGTTACCGATGACGCTTCAGGCCGCGAGGACCCTAAGCTCCTCCAGCGCCGGTACGCGGGCGAACCGCGCGTCCGATGGCTTCGGTCGAGCGTTCGCGAAGGCATCGCCGCCAATACGAATCGTGGGATCGCGGCCGCGCAGGGCGACTATGTCGCGTTCCTTGACCACGACGACGAACTTGCGCCCGATGCCCTGTACTACATTGTTGGCTCGCTGCAGCAGCGCCGGTACGGCTTGCTGTATTCGGACGAAGACCGCATTGAGGAAGACGAATACGGCCGGTGCGTGCATCACACGCCCTTCTTCAAGCCGGGTTTTGATCCAGACCTGCTGCGGGCCCTCAACTATATTTGCCATCTCGTAGTTTTGCGACGCGATGTCGTGGCCGCCATCGGCGCCCTGCGCACTGGATTTGAAGGGGCCCAGGATCACGATCTTCTGCTCCGCGCAGCCGCATATTTGTCCCCAAGCGACATTTCGCATTTGCCGCGCGTGCTCTATCACTGGCGGGTCACGCCCGGGTCAGTTTCGCGCACTCCGGCGGCTGCCCAGGACATTCAGAAGAACATCGTGGCTGCGGTCCAGGATCAACTGCGCAAACAAAACGAGGCGGCCACGGTCGAGACCCATAGGGATCCGCTAGGTTCCGCACGTCAGTTTGCGACGCGCGTCCGCTGGTGCCTGCCGCCATTACCTCCGAATATCTCGATTATCATTCCCACGCGGGACCGAATTGAGTTGTTGCGTCCATGCCTCACCAGTGTCCTGGACTCGCTGGCGGCCTACCCGGGGCCGTGCGAAATCTTACTCGTCGACAACGACAGCACGGAGCGCGAGACCCTCACCTATTTCGAGAGCCTTTCCGGAATACCGCAAGTTAGGTTGATCCCGTTTCGCGGACCGTTCAACTGGTCCGCCATCAATAATGCTGCGGCTCGCGAAGCCAGGGGCGAGGTACTGATTTTTCTAAACAACGATACGGTTGTGCTTACCAAAGACTGGTGTGCGGAAGTCGCCGCCAATGCCCTTCGCAAAGACGTTGGCGCGGTCGGCGCGCGCCTCCTCTATGCCGACGGCACGATCCAGCACGCTGGAGTCGTGCTCGGCGTCGAGGGTGTGGCCGGCCACGAATCCGTTGGAGAGGCGCCGCAGCAGGGTGGATACTTTGGCCGCAGCCAGTTGTTGCGCAGCGCCGCCGCAGTGACCGGTGCTTGCCTTGCAACTAGGCGAAGCTTATTTGAAGAACTCAGTGGATTTGACGAACTGAACTTGAAAGTCGCGTTCAACGACGTTGACTATTGCATGAAAGTGCGGAGGGCCGGCTACCGCGTAGTCTACAATCCCTTTGCCGTTCTGTATCATCTCGAGTCCAAATCACGCGGCCGCGAATTGTCCCAGGCGCAGCAGACTCGTCATCGCACAGAGGCGGCTTTCTTCCGCGAGCGGTGGGGAGGCAGGGTAATCGTCGATCCATACTACAATCTGCATTTCGAGCGATTCGCACGCCCCTTTGACCGGCTGCGGCCACCGCCAGATATTTCAGGTCTAAGCCACCCTGGCGTGCACGGTGCAAGCAGTTGAGGTGAAAGCATGGGACCTCGTGTTCGCGTTGAACGCACAGAACGGGCGGCCAAAGACGGGCTGTTATTGGACGACCTCGCGACCTATCTTCGGTTATCAGAGACGATCCCGGGCTGGACCCGCAACGAAGAGGCCGAAGCCTTGGCGCGGGTGGCCCATGCGCTCGAGGGCGACGCCGTTATCGTCGAGATCGGTTCGTTTTTCGGCGCGAGCACAGTCTTTCTGGCGGGTGCCCGCAAGCTGAGAGGAGCGGGTAAAGTGCATTGCGTCGATCCCTTTGATGGCTCGGGGGATTCCTTTTCAGTCACCCATTACAACGCAATCATCCTGGCGCTGGGAGCGCGGTCCCCGCTCCAGCACTTTGAGAACAATGTATCCGCAGCAGGCCTGTCCGACTGGGTCGAGGCACATCAAGGCACTGCCGAGGAGATCGCTGCGGGCTGGACGCAAGCGATTGACCTCCTGATTCTCGATGGGGACCAATCGCCCGAAGGAGCTCGCGCCGCTTATGAGGCGTGGTCACCCTGGTTGAAAGCGGGCGGTATGATCGCGTTGCATAATTCCAACCCAGGCGGCCCCAGTTCAGGGCATGACGGTCACTGCCTTGTTGCAGCCGAGGAGATTCAGCCGCCCCGCTACATTGAGCGACATTTGATCGGCTCAATCACCTTCGCACGCAAGGCCACCCAGCCATAGGCCACAGCGTCTGCGCTTTGACCATGTTGGCGGTCACGTTCTTGAAGTTCGTCTGTGCAGCTCAAGCTCGCTCTTTGGCACATTCCCGTCGCAAAATAGGCACCCTCGGGTGACGAAAGTACCTAGGGGACAACATTCCGCCTCGCTTCCAGATTGACGTTATCCAGGTGCTCATAACATAATCCAGCAATTATTTTCCCACTTGCGCGACATTCGGCGACGCTTGAGGGTTTGTGACCTTGACGTCGACAGCCTTTGGTCTCCGCCCGCGCAACCTGCCGGGATCGCAGCTTGGGCTAACAACTAACCTCTAACCGCATGAAGGAGTGAAACCATGCACCCTCGTCGATTGACGACTCCCGCTCGAGTTTTTGCGGGGCTGCTGAGTGTCCTGTTGTTTGCAACGTTGGCTATTCCGCTCGGCGCCCAAGTGGCGTCGGAATCCCACGCTGGACGGGGCTTTGGTCTCGGCTACGACGTGGCGCACGAAACTACTCTTACCGGGACGATCCAGGAGGTGGTGACCAAGCGTATCGCCGGCAGTCCGGCTGGAACGCACTTGCTGATCGCCGGACCACAAGGCACAGTCGACGCACATGTCGGGCCGTACTTGACCAAAGACGCGCAAGAAGCCCTGCACTTCGGAACTCCGGTACAAGTCATCGGTGCCATGGAAACGCTCCATGGGAAACATGTTCTTCTGGTCCGCCAACTGATTTTCGGCGGCCGCATTGTCACCATTAGAAGTCCACATGGATTCCTCGTGCGAGCGCAGGCACCTCGCGCTGCCTCCTCCAAGAGCGACAACACAGCTGGGACAGAATCGAACGGAGGCTCGCGATGAGATTTCGCCAATCTGTTTTCTTGCTCAGCGCTCTCGCCATCATTGCAGCGCTCGTTGCCTGCAGTAGCAGCTCGAAAAGCACACCGCCCCCTCCTGTGGTATCGATCGCTGCCAAGAGTGGTTCAGGGCAGAGCGCGGTGGTGGGGGCGAAGTTTGCAGCACCGTTGGTAGCGACGGTCACGACTGGCGGATCGCCAACCAGCGCCGCAACCGTGACGTTCACGGCGCCGGCATCGGGAGCCGGCGGCACCTTCGCCAATGGAACCGCCACCGAAACGGATACGACCAACGTGAGTGGCGTGGCCACCTCCTCGGCGTTCACGGCGAATTCCACAGCTGGAGGCCCTTACACGGTGGCGGCCTCGGTTTCGGGAGCGACGACGACTGCCAGTTTTAGCCTCACCAACACAGCCGCTCCAGTCGAATCCATTGCCGCGACCAGCGGAACACCGCAGATCGCGGCGATCAGCACGGCGTTTGGGGCGCAGCTGGTCGCAACCGTTACCACGGGCGGAACGCCGAACTCTGGCGTGACAGTTACCTTCACGGCGCCAACATCGGGAGCCAGTGGCACCTTCGCCGGCGGGAATACGGCAACAACCGACGCCAACGGCGTGGCCACCTCGCCGGTGTTCACTGCGAATTCTACGATTGGCGCTTACACGGTCACTGCCACAGTTGCCGGAGTATCGACGGCGGCCAACTTTAACTTGACCAACGTGGTCGCCACCGGCTTGGCCAATGGCATTTATGTCTTCTCGCTCAACGGCCTGGACCAGTTTGCCTCCACAGGTGCGTCTTGCGTAAGTGGCAGCACCGACAACTTCGCCTGTAGTCCTTACTTTGTCGCTGGTGCGTTCGTCGTGAGTGGCGGGACAATCACCGGCGGTGAGCAGGACTTTAAGGATCTTGGACTCCACGCAACCGACCCGATCACGCGCGGCAGCGTGACCGCAACGGCCGACGGCAATCTGCAAATCACTCTCACCACCGCCGACACCAACATCGGGGTGAACGGCGTCGAGACTCTCAACGCGACCCTGGCCACCGCGTCCCAGGGCCTCATCACTGAGTTCGACGCTTCTGCAACCTCCAGCGGATTCCTAGCTCAGCAGACCGGGACCGTCGCTGCCCCTTCGGGTGGCTATGCGTTCATCGCGGCCGGCTTAGACGGGAACACCACCTCAGGCCCATTCCCGGTCGATATCGGCGGCGTAATCAACGTAGACGGTTCGGGGACCATCTCGGGAACCGGAAGCGTCTTCGACATCAACGACGACGGTACCGTGAATCGGAGTCAGACCTTTGCCGCCAGTACGGTGTCTGCGCCGGACAGCTTCGGTCGGGTCCAGTTCAGCCTGGTTCCCAGTGCGACGGTCTCACCCATAAATTTAGTGGGCTATATCGTTGGACCTAAACATATCTGGCTGGTGGAGACCAACGATATGTTCGCCGGTACTATGGGCGGGGAGGCGCTCGGCCAGGGCGCGAACACGGGAACCTTCGGCACCACCACCGTCGTCGCTGGCTCCAGCTATGTATTCAGCACCTCCGGGGCGGATGCCAACGGTGTGTACGAGGTGGCGGGAGTTCTAACCCTCAACACCGACGGGACTACGGTGAGCGGCACGCTCAACTTCAACGATCTGAGCGGGACCACCACTCAAAGCACCGTAGCAGTCAGCGGCACCTACACTGTCGATTCCACCGGCCGGGTGACAGTGTCTAACCTTGCGGGTGGCGGCATCACCAACGCCCAAATCTATTTGAGCGGGTTTGGCGATGGGACTGTGGCGTCCATGGACGCTGGCGAAGTTCTCGCTGGTCTCGCCAATCAGCAAACTGGCGGTGGCTCTTTCACTGCGTCGTCCTTCTCCGGACTCTACGCCACGAATGCTAGCGGGTTCGATCTAGCCAACGAACTGGAGTTTGACGCCAACGGACCGGTCTCGGCCGATGGCGTTTCAGCTCTGAGCGGACCGGTCGATCTGAACTTCATGACTCCGCCAGGAACGCAGACGCCCAGCGCTGCAATCTCCGGCGCATTTACCGCCAACGCCAGCGGCGTCTTTACCGGAACGATCACTGGTTTGGACATCGATACTCCCGCAAACAACGACGCATTCACCTTCTACATGATCGACACAACAAAGGGCATCGCGATCGAAACAGATCCCAACCAGTTGACGCTCATCAAATTTGTATTGCAACAGTAGGCCTGTTCAGTTTTTTCTCCCGTGGCGCACTTCGGTGCGCCACTTTTTTCTGCCGCACCCTCACAAACCTCCGAAGACAAGGTATTCTCTTGGACATTAGATGAACGGACGGAGGGGCCATGAACGTTCAGCTTCCAGCTTTGGATGCTTTAGGGCGGAAGTATGGAACTGATAAATCGTCACAGGAGCATGACTACCTGTCCTTCTACGAATTTTTCTTCGAACGCATCCGCCATGAGCGAACTAAGATTCTTGAAATCGGCGTTCTTTTTGGTGCTTCGCTCCGCTTGTGGGAAGAGTACTTTCCTAATGGCGTGGTGATTGGCGCCGACATCGATCCCACAGTTAAATTCCACAGCACTCCCCGGATCCTGACCGAGGTAATTGACCAGTCAAATCTCGAAGACCTGGTTCAACTTGGGGTAAAACATGGCCCGTTCAACATAATTATCGAAGATGGATCACACCTGTGGGAACACCAGATCACCACCCTCAAAACATTGTTTCCTTTCCTGAAGGATGGCGGCTACTACATCGTTGAAGATCTTCACACGAACTACGGGAACATGGCGGCTCAGTATCGGGGCTATTCCAAGATTTCCTTTGTGGAGTATGCCAAAAAACTGCTGGATCTGCGAGTGGGCGATGACCAGATCCCGATTGCAGAGGAGGAAGACCCGTTCCTGAGAACGTACGCGAGGAATATCGAGTTCCTGACGTTTTATAAGAAAGCTTGCGTTTTAAGGAAGAATTACCGGCCCAAGCCGCGGACGATTCTGAGCGAAGTTGCCGGCTCCGAGTCAAATGACGTTGCGGACTCTCCTCTTACAAATCCTCAGGAGACCGATGTGGCAGGACAACTCTCCATTGCCTGCCACATCGGCAAAATCGGAAATCGGCAGAGTTCCACCGGCGCCCTTACGGTGCTCACGGATGGTCTCAACATTCAGGGTTTCGCGCTGTTCGCCCTGGAACCACTTAGCGGTGAACTCGAATATCAGGCGCGCCTGGCGGATGGCACGTGGACGGAGTGGGTTGGATGTGAGCATTTCGTAGGTACGATTGGGATGGCACAGGATCTGACCGGTTTTTCCGCACGCATCTCCAGCCAAAATACCCGCGCCCTGGAGGTCATCGGCTTTTTCAGGGGAGAGACCTCTCCGGTGGTGGTCGAGGGCGGAGGTCAGTGCGTGTCGCAAGGCGGCCCGGGACCGCTTTATGGAATGCAACTGGTAATACGTTCGAAACCCTAGCTCTCGAATCATTGAATTGTGGCTCTCACCGAACCACGATCTCTGCCTTCACTTCCGGCGTGGCAGTCAATCTATCCGGAGCCTCTGGCAGCTGGCATCGCTCTTACTCTCAGCGATTCGCCCTCTGCTCCATCTTTGCTTAAAGGCCAGGATCTCAGCGCGATTGTAAAAGTGCTGCACCACAGGCTCGCCGTAAATCGTGTCGAGCATCTCGTCAGGCAGCCAGAATTGGCGCCGTACTTCCTCAGAGAGCGCGCGGGAGCGGCGCGCGGTACTGGTGTTGATGCTCGGAAATGACACGAGAGTGGTTCCCAGAAACTCGCTTGCGTGCGCCAACAGGCGAGCATAACCAGGTGCTTCCGGCACCATATCCTCAACGCGATAGATAAAAACGTCTGCCGAGGATGTGCTCATTCGTTGCGCGGCGTCGCTTGACCGGAACGAGCCACCGAGGACATCCACCCCAAAAACAGCGCGGAGTTCGGATCCAAACCAGGTTCGGAAAGCATCCGTTAAATACCACAAGAGCCATTCAAACGTTTGGTCAGGCTCTCTGCGTTCGAGTACCCACCTCCAATTTTCCTGCAAATAACTAACAACATAGTCAGCGGACATGGGGGCGCGGGGGCTCAGCGGACATGAGACGTGGCCGTAAAAATCGGCCATGAAAACGATGAGAGAGATGGATCGCGCAATGGGGTCACGCATTCCCGAGACAATCCGGATTTTCTCCTGGCGTTGCAGCGCCGATTGGATCTGTGCCCATCCAGAAGCGCCCGCACGTAACATTTGCCTTGCCATTAACATATTGGCAATCGTCTGCTGAGCGGACGGCAAACCATGTACGGCCTCAATTCGTTCTCGATTGCGTGGAAGCGCAAAATGACAGTGAACCGGAACCGAGTCTTCGCCGACCAGCGCAGGTCTCGCCGCCTCGATCCAGCTCCGGGAAGCCACTTTTGGCATTTGATAGAGGAGAATCACGACCGTACCCGGCGTTCCCCCGCTTTATCGATGTCTGGGGCCAACGTCGTGATGAGCTGGCCGAACGAATCGCAAGCGAGGAAGCGGGCGGGGTCGATCTCGATGCCAAAATCCTCCTCGAGTTCGCCTGCCATGACAACCGCATCGACCGAGTCAAGCCCGTAACTGCTGAACCATTGATCGAGGGTGATCGATTCTCGTACCACGTCGCGAACTTTTGCGACATGATCTCGGACCCATTCCGCCAATGTTTCCTCGGTGGTCATTCGTCTCCTATCCGAAACAGGCTTGCAGTTGAAGAAGCGGCGCGATGTTCCTACGGTCAGTCCAAACCGGCGAATCGGAGGAAAGCCGAATGTGGGGTTTCTCAAGGAGTTTCCTGATGGCAAGCTCGACCTCGAACGTCGCAAGCTGAGCGCCGATGCAACGATAAGGCCCCGCGGCGAAGACGAGCGATTCTGGTCCGTTTCGGTCGAGCACGGGCTCATCCGGGTTGGAGAAGGCCGCCGGATCGCGATTGGCCGCACCCAGCATGAGCACAATCGGCTCGCCTGCCCGAATGAGTTGGCCTTCCAGGCTAACATCGATGCGCAATTGCCGCGCCACCCATTGCACGGGCGTTAACAATCGCAGCATTTCGCCAACCGCATTTGGAAGCTGCGAGGGATCGTGGGACAGCCGCGCGCGCAGGGATTGGCGTTGCAGCAGTATGAGAGCCGCCCCCGATATCGCGGAGGCTGTCGTTTCCTCTGCAGCGACGAAAAAAAATGTGCAATATCCCGCCAACTCCTGGTCGCTGCATCCAAGGTATTCGTCAGCCAGCCTCACAATAAGCGATGTGCCGTCGTCTCCGCTGTTTTGACGTCTCGATGCGATCAGACGCACGAAGTATTCGATTAACGCCGCCGCGGCCTTGTCCAGCTTGATCACCGTGCTTACGGACGGAACAACTCTCTCGAACACGGTAATCAGATCGCGTGCTAGCGCGCCCAACTCCCGAAGATCATCTTCAGGCACGCCAAAGAAAGTGCCAATGACAAAAAGTGCCAACGGACACCCATAACCGGCGGCCAGATCGATGACGCCCTGGCGTTCTCCGGACGCAAGAAGCTGATCGGCGTGCAGTTCCAGCCGTTCCGGCAGATTCATTCGCCAAATTCTGCCGAGAGCCTGAGTGAGCATACGGCGGACCGGCTCGTGCCGCGGCGGACGTGTGAGCAACGAAATTGAGGAGCAGAACTCGATCAGGCTGGTCAAGTCCAAGTTCCCGCGCTGGGAGAGCGCCCGCAGGAACGATGCTAGTTCAAAGGCGAGTGCATCCGGATGGCGGAGTATTGTGCTCACATCCGCATAGCGGGTCAATACCCAGGCGGCAAGAACAGAACTCTTATAAACAGGCATCCGCTCGCGCAGTTCCGCGTAGATCCGTCCGCGACTGGCTGGTCCTAGTTCGGACAGCGGATCGTAGGATAGGGCCGGCATCAGGCGAACTCCTGCGCTTGCGTGCGGCAGCGACCGAGAGCGGGATGCTGGACTGAAGGAAGCGCCGCTAGCTCACCGGCGAGATAGAGTTCTTTACAGAGATTCCGCTGTATCTTCCCGCTGGTCGTCCGTGGCAGCCTCCCTCGAAGTAGCACGACATCGTAGATTGCCAATCCGAATTGGCGGTTTACGGCCGCGACGATCGCGCTTACCAGGAGGTTGATCTCAAGGCTGCTCGCAGCACCGCGCTCGAGCACCATTACGATCCCTTCACCTTGTTCAAGTTCGATCGAAAAAGCCGCGGCCCAGCCTGAAGAAAGCGATGGATGGCTGTCGCAAGCAAGGGCTTCGAGATCAAGAGGGTCATAATTCGCCCCGCGGATCATGATAATTTCCTTGCGTCTCCCGGTCACGACAAGTCCACCAGGGCCCACGAATCCCAAATCCCCCGTGCGCAACCAAAACCCCGAATCGGGCTCATCGGCCAACTTGGCCTGAAAGGTCGCCCTGGTCTCTTCGATCCGGTTCCAATATCCTGCGGCAACGCTCTGACCTTGAAGCCAAATTTCTCCTACGTGCCCGTGCGGCAGACTGTGGCATGATTCTGGATCGACAATCTCCACCCGCTGCCGCCCGCAGACCTGCCCGCAACAGGCTCGCTCCCTGCTCCACGAGTCGACCTTGCCTCCAGCATCGCCGGTCGCGGGCGGAGGTAGACTCGATGTCATCAAACCGGCTCCAAGCGGGGATGCTGTCACGATGAGGGTTGCCTCCGCCAGACCGTAGGAGGGCATCAACGCGTGACGCTGGAAGCCTGCGGGACGGAATGTCTCGGCGAAATTTTCCAACAGCTGCGGCCGAATCGTCTCGCCGCCACATACCGCGCTCCGCCAACTGGAAAGATCGAGACCCGCCTCTTGCTCGGGAACATATCGTTGAGCACAAAGGCCAAAGGCGAAGCAGGGTGCTGGGCTTATACTCCCACGATAGCGACTGATGGCCCTCAACCACCTAATTGGCTTTTGGATGAATGAAAAGGGCGGCATCAAAACGCAGAAGAACCCCGCGTAAACGGCATGGAGAACGCTGCCAATGAGACCCATATCGTGATAGAGCGGCAGCCAATTTACCATAATGTCTTCGTCGCTCGAATCGAGCGCCTCAGTCGCAGCCCGGAGATTATGGATCAGGTTCGAATGACGAATCATGACCCCGCGAGGGTTACCGGTGGAACCCGATGTGTATTGCAGGAACGCGATTCCGCTAGGTTCGACCCGCTGAGGCAGGTGGGCCCTGGTATCTGTAATTTTCCCGGAGGCAACAATCTCGTCGGTCGCAATGAAAAGCGTACCTGGAAGATTCAGGCCCGCAATCTCGGTCGGCTGTTCGGCTTCTCCCCCGATGAGTGATCGCACCGACAGTACTGCCGTGGCCTTCGCGTCCGACCAAATCGCACGGATGCGAGCCGCTGAATTGCCGTAACGGGCGACGGGAACCGGAACGGCAATCGCGCCGGCATAGAAGCAGCCAAAAAGCGCAGCCACATATTCAAGACCGCCGGAATAAGCCAATATGACGCGCCGGCCACCGAGTTCATTTTCTTGTAAGGCGTCAGCGATTGCCAGGGCGCGAAGATGAAGTTCGGCAAAGGTCAAGGAATCCCCCTCGCGCTCCCCACGTTCGAGGTAAAGAAAGGCCCGCTTATCCGGCCGATGCGTCACTTGCCAGATCAGGATCTCGCCCAGTGTCGATGCATCTAGACTTTGCAATGTTTCTCTCAGAATTTATGACGGACTGCGGGAAGTGGAGATCAGCCTATGAGTCTCTTGCGACACCACTCCATTCGCGACGAAGTCCTGTAGGAGTGGCTCGAATAGCCCGCGCACCAGCAAGTCCTTCACACTGTCAGCGTCACTTGACTCAGGAATGCTGGCCAGCGCTACGCCAGGAACGTCCACCATGGCATTGGCGACGTACGCATCGCCAGCACAATCCGCGCCAAATATCAAGGCTACGTTTGGCCGTGGTGACACCTCCAGATACTCCTTGTGAATGTTCTTGTCCTGGATAGGCCGACGCTCGTGAATTGGCCTGACTTGCGCTATCTGCTGCGGCTCCAGATCTCCGAGCAGCCGGAGTTTCGGGCTGATCGCAAGCACACCTTGAGCACCCAAAAACAGCCCATAACGAAGCGCTCCGAGACAACCGATGCAGTTTCCAAGCGTCAGCACGCGCGTAGCGCCATATCGGGCGATCAGCTTTCGAAAACCTTCCACCGTCGACGGGAAATCGTGGCCCAAGCCGATGACGCCGCTGGCATACCAAACCCGTTGCAGGTCCCGACAGTAAATGACGCTCACCCCTGTTTTCCGCAGTATCCTGTGCAGGAGCGAAAACGTTATCCAGAGCCGGTTATTGGTCCCGCCGAATACGATCAGAACTGTATCGGAGCCTGGAACTGGCATCTCATGAAATCCTTGAAGGGATTCCAGCTGGATTTCAGCCGGATCGGAAACTGGCGGTCCGGCCGAAAGAGGTCGGGCAAGGCCCATGCGCTCAATCTGGCGAACTGCCATAAGAAGCTGACGGGCGGCGGGGGAGCGCCCTTCCAGTCTGGAAAGGACCGGCCGGGCGGCCTCAGTTAAGCCGTATTCGACCAGAACCTTTGCCGCCTCAATTTGTGTTCGGACAGGCATGTCGGTCCCGCGCGTGACAGCTAAAGCCTCTTCGATCTCGGTTCGCCAATCGAAAGCTTTCACTGCTGTCAACTTACGGATCTCGCGCTTCGGGCGCTGATCAAGCGGCGCCGCGACCGATGCCTCCTCAAACAAGTCCCGTGCAGCGCTCAGATTGCCTTGCACCTTCGCTACTGTGGCCAGTCCGATCAAGGCCTCTGCGTGGCGTGGCGAGTCGTCCAGGATGCTCTGATAAATTCGTTCAGCCTCCTGCCATCGCGACAGATCGCAATACGTTCGCGCCAGTTCAAGCCGGACCGGAACGTTTTTCGGATCAGACTCCAGGGCGGCCCGAAACTCCTCGATTGCACCGGACCAGTCGTCCTTTTTCCGTGCCAAGGCGCCAAGAGAGGCGCGAACCTGTGTGTTGTTTGGGGCTTGCTTGGCAACTCGCCTGAAGATCAGCTCAGCTTCTTCGAACCGACCCATCTGCAAGTTGAGCTTGCCCAAACTATTCTGCACCTGCGAATCAATCGGGTCCGACTCAGCCGCAGCCGTAAAATGCGCAAGCGCCGCTTCATCGTTGCCGTCCTCCCGTGCCATCCAGCCCATCGCCATATGCGACTGCACATGCTTTGGGTCTATCGAAACAATCTGCTGATAAATTGCGGTCGCATCTTCCGATCGATTCATTCCTCTCAACGCTGTCGCGAGCTGCGACAGGATTGGCAGGTTGTTTGGGTCCGCCGCCGCCGCCGCCCCTAGATGCTCATACGCGACGGTGAAATGTGCTCGAGCGGCGTTATCGTCGCAGCGCGCGCGGGCGATCCAGCCCAGTCCCATGTGCGCCTGCACTTGATCTGGATTTCTGGCGAGAACCTGCTGGTAAAGCGATGCCGCCTCTTCGGGGCGATCCAAATCGCGCAAAACTGCAGCCAACTCAGTCAGGACTTGGAGATTGTCCGGACTCATCTTGGCCGCATCTCGAAGGCGGTCTCTCGCGCCCCAGTGGTCCCCAAGCCTCCGGTCGATACGGCTCAACGCCATCATCGCCCGAAGATTGGTTTCCTCGTGGTCGAGGATTTTGAGATAGATCGCCCTGGCTTCGTCTACGCGCCCATTGCTGAGCACTGCCGCCGCACAAGAATGGAGCATCGCAACGTTGGCTGGCGCGGAGGCCAATGCGCGTTCAAACTCGGGCGTGCCTAGTTTCAGGGGAGGGCTGTCGACACCGTTAGCACCGGCGGCCCTATCTGTTTCCATAGTCTGCCCCAGGTCCGACGCAATTCGCACTAGGTTATCCCAGAAAATAGGGTTTGTCAGGTTGCGTCCACTCTGCTGCTTCCACAACGTGCGGGCACTGCCCCGGTCGTTCTTTTCAGTAATCGAGTCGCTAACGAGCTGCATCGACCGACAATTCGTCTCTGTCATTCCCTGGTAGTAGCTGAGCGCTAACTCAACATCAATGGTCAGATTGTAATGAGGCCACAATTGCTCCCCTGGGACAAAAAACATCGATCTAACATAATTGGCGTCGCTGCCCAGAATTGAGTCAAACATCAGGAAGTTAACGTTGGGTATGCCGTAGCAGATAATCTGCGTGGCGATGCTGCCGGGAGATCGCGACAACACGGCCGTGTGAAAGGCACTTCCCCAACATCCATAGAAGTGATGATGCTGGTTGAAAAGCATGATCTGTTCTGCCAGGTTCATTTCCTCTGGATAGACGATCAGAAAACCTTCTCTCGCGAGAGCATTTTCAAGCGCCTCCTGATTCTGGATCGTACGATCGCTAATGACTCGAGATCGAGATAAGAACACCGGCTGTTCCGAAACTTGTGGGCTACGCTCACGCAGGTGCGCATCAACCACAGCCGAGGCGGGCTTACGATGGACCGAGTACGCTTCGCCTCTGTTGCAAAAAGAAGGCATGGGTATAAAAAGCTTTCTGAACTTGATACACCTGTCAAGAGCGTATCCACCTACACGAATACTCAGACTTAGTGACTTAATAAAGTCCGTCATGTTGTCGTGTACCGGGCGACTTGAGAAGAAGAATCCAGGAATCCTGGCTAGTTCGGGATATTCAAAAAGCGCCCAAAGACGGCTCGTTCCTTCGGTGAGGAAATCCCCCCAATGATCGGGAAGCCATGATAGGTACACCAGGGGCTCACTAACGGTAACGAACTCGGTTGGCAAGGAGACAGTTTCGGGGCCGGCGTGAAAGAACTCGACGAGGCCCTTGCCCCTTCGGATACAGCTCTCCGGAATTCTGACCCCATTTCGGTCGTACAAAGACATCGCACCCGGGACAAAATAGGCGTCTGCAATTTCCACTATGCGGGCCGGAGCGCCGTCAAACACCTGGAACTCTTTTCCGTGTTGGTCGACCGGATAGTGAGGGTCTCCCGCGTAATGATATTTAATGTTTTCGGTGGTTCTGGACGTACAGCCAGTGGCTGAAACAATCGTCACCGGAATAACCTGGCTGTGGAACATGCACTCGCTCGCGTTTCTCTGTGCGGTCCACGGGGCGCACAGGTAAAGATTGCACAGATTGGACATAATACTGGAGTCCTGGAATCCTTTCAGTATCCTCGAGGCACTCAGATGCCGCTCTGCTCTACGATACCCACAACGCGAGCTTCTTGCCCTAGGGTCTCCGGGAAGCGAAGCATTGACGATCCGAACGTCTGACTGTTGGGCGAAACTCTCGACGAGGCAACGAAATAACAGCTGTTGAGTTGCGCAGGTGGTTTGCAGAACAGCGGCTCCATCTCAGGGCACATAGATGAGGGGAGAGACGAAACCGTCCGGTCCGCTCCCTGTAGAACGAGGCTGGATCAACGACCAGACGCCGATTTGGCCGGTTATAAACTTCGACTTTGACTAGAGTGGTTTCGACCACCTGAGTCGTCTTGGGAATAAAGGGGCGGAGAGCCACACGGCCTGCATAGAATATTGGAAAATGGGTCGGCACGCTGTATTCGACGTTGCCGCCCACCATTCCCGGCGGTCTGCCCTCGATTGCACCGGAAATGGTTACTTCAATTGTCGCCAGAATCGAGTGGTTTCAAAACTCGTGAAACCCGCCTTCTGTGCTCATCTTACGGTAGCGCTCTGCCCATTCTTCCGACAAGGCATCAGATTGTTTTGCGGATACAGGAGGAGCTATTCGTTTTTGTTCGCTGTCAATATCCAGGAACTGAAGCGTCCGACGCACCGTCGATTCATAGTTAGCTACTAACTCCTCGTAAAGCACGCAATGCGATGAGATCTTATTCTGTTGAAAAAATTGCTGCCAAGACTCTTCCTGGAGCCAACCCAGACAATACAAAGTGTTAATTTCCGCAAAATCGAAAACAGGAGCCTGTTTTTCGATGACTGCGCTGCTTTTGGACAACGATTGATACCAGATGCCCGACTGCCGTGCACGGAAAAGAGAGACCGCTCGCGCCACCATATTCTGGCGCCTTAGCCAAATCATGCGCAGGTCCGGTACCCATGACTTTAACTGTGTATAGGCAATCGAGAGGGCAGGGTGACTGAAGAATCCCGACCGCAACGAGGCCATTGTGGCCGCGTGGGATCGGGAGTCCGATAATCGCGAGCGCAGCAATTCGTACAAGGCTTTCCGATGTGCGTCTTTCCATTCGCCAGTGATACTCATGCCAAGGTATCGAAAGTGAACCCAATGCACCTTGGCGCCAAACATGCCGTTCGGCGTGGTTGCCGCCTGCACGATTCTCGGCAAGCCACCCACCAGGGTCGAGTCGCCAAGGATCTCCCTCATCCACGGCGTATCCTGTTCGACGGGGTTAAAGTACTCCTTCGGTCGCCCGGCCATGCCGCTTGCAGCCAACGGGTGCAGAAGGAGATTGCTACCGGTCCGTTCTATGCAGCACAGCAGGTAACCCCGCGACGGCATCATAATGGGCAGCACGTCCTTTCAGCCACTGAGACATTTCCGGGCAGTTTAATCTAATCAATGCACCTCGGTCGCGCAACTCCTCCATTCCGGTAGCGCGTGTTGCGCACTTTCCCCCTTCCATGCCAGGATGGGCTGAAATTTGGGAAGATGAGAGGAAGAGCGATGTCTCGGGTCTATCAACGTGCCGACGGCCATTTCATAGACTACGAAGTTTATGAACTCCCCGGTGTTAATGGTGTTTTTCGTGGGCCACCGATTGACAGCGACGAGTACTTGGCTTGCGTGGGTGCAGCGCAGACATTTGGCCGTTTCGTGCAGATGCCTTTTCCGAAATTGATTTCTCGGGCTCTGGGCATCAACGTTCTGAATCTCGGACGTGGGGGAGCGGGCCCAACATTTCCTCTCAGCAATCTAAGACTTATGGAGTACATCAACCGCGCCAAGATCGTGATCGTGCAGGTTCTGTCCGGCCGCAGCCAGTCCAATTCCCTTTTCCGTACCGTGGGCCACGGCATGTATGGTATCAACCTGGTGGATGGCCGCGAGATCTCGGCCGATCAGTTTTACACGTGGCTGCTGTCCCAGGACGCACAACTGGCGCACAAAATCGTCGCTGAAACAAGAGAGAATTATGTCTCAGCGATGACCGAACTCCTCGACGCGATCGAGCCGCCCAAGATCCTTCTGTGGTTCTCTGTCCGCCGCGCAGAGTATGAAGAGCGCTGGGAATTGCCGCTCGAGCGTCTTTGGGGAGAATTTCCGCAGTTCGTTAATCAGGCGATGCTTGACCGATTGCGAAGCCACTCTAATTTATATGTCGAATGCGTTTCACGGCGAGGCTCGCCTCAACCGCTGTTCGATCGAAACGGAAATCCGACGTCCTTCAAGGCTTTTTCCCTGTCATCGGCAGAAGGAGTCATGAAAACCGAAAACCGCTATTACCCTTCCCCGGAAATGCACGAAGACGCGGCCGAGTTGCTGATACCGGCCTGCCGCAAACTGCTCAGAGGTAACGGTGGGTAGGAATACAGCCAGCTTTGTCAAAACGCTTAGCGGCTCGCCTGCTCCAGTCGAAGATCCTGAATACAAATGCCGGCATGATCCGCCGACTCGACATCGTCTGCCAGACGCACGCTGAGGCTCAGGCTTACGTCAGAGGCCTGGGGCTCAAAAGCGAGGTCAACGATTCTCATATCGGAATGGGATAAAGTAAATTCCTGCTCCGCACGACGATCCCGGTCTGCGCCTTCGACCTGAAGGCAAGCAACAGTTCCTGCGCCGAGAGGATGCTCGGCGTATGCAGTTGCGCAGACGCGGTTAAAGGGACGGCCGGGCAGTCCTGAGAGCACGAGACGCGTCTCCCTTCCGCCCGCATCCGGGCACAGCACCAAACCCTTATCGGCAACACGGGATTGCGCTGTCCCGCCGGTGAATTGCAAACGGTAGTTAGCCCGCTCAGATTTCTCAGGGATTGGACCCGATTTGCTTAGTTCACGCAGAATCGGGCCAAGGTTGCACGACAGCAGGGCTCGAGACGGCATGTGCCACAAATTGTTACGCTGTTTGCGCACCTCCGCATAGTGCTCAAACAGAGACGGACAGAGCTTGGCCAAATGGGCACTCTTGCCCCAGGGTTGCGAGAACCGCAGGCGATCGCGCAACACGCCTCCGGTGCGAATATTTCCAGTACCGTACTTCAGCCATTTTTGGATGCCCGGACATGCCGCTGCATTCTCCTGTTCAATTTCGCGATGCGTCCGTCTAAACAAGAGAGCGTCGAAACCGATGTCCCAGCCGATGCGGGCGAAGAAGGCGATTACGCTTTGCGGCGAGAAAACGAAGTCTTCATAATGAATGATGTGATCAAAACCCGTGCGCCCGCGGAAGACCTCTTCCAGCACGGAAAACTTTTCGTCTATCAAACCCGCCTCATTTGCATAGGATTTGCCAAAGAGGCTCTCGTAGGTGTCGACAGGATGCCGCAGGAAAAGCACCGTCACCTCCGGTCGAAAGCGGCGACGATGCACTTCGAGGCTGAACGCTGTGGTCACGACGGCCTTAGCGACGCAATCTCGATCCGTCTCAAGTTCCGGGGCCGCAAACATATTCCAGATATCGACAAACGCCAGGCTGCCTGGCTTCTGTGCAAGCGTGAACGCCAGAATTGACGCTCCGCTCGATTGCATGCCATAAAGAAGGACTTTCATGTGGATAGAGGACTCTGGCCAATGCATCGCGCACCGGGCCGAGACTGAAGCATGGTAGATCAACGGATGGCGTTCGACAAACCGCGACCGGTAAAGCTGGGGAACCAATGAGTCCGGCCGTTAGTATCGATCCTGAATCGTCATTTCGGCATGACTACGACCTCTTCTCGGGGTATGGCGTCGCGAGCAGCCTTATCAATTCCCAGCTGGGTAGGCGGTATCCCACGTTAGAAGGAGGAATTCGTCCCATGCTGCGCTGGATTTCTATCTTCGGAGGCCTGTTTATCGGGATTTGGCGGAATGGCTCACACATACGCCGCCAGAACTTGTGCTCGCCCATTTTCTGCGACCATTGTACGGAGCACGGGAGCCGCGTCAAGCCTCTCCGCTACGCTCCCACCGCTGGGCGGCGCGCCGAGAAACGCGCGGGCTTGACTCATCTCGCTCCTGTCTTCTCTCACAAGGAAAAAATGGGAAGAAATGGACTTGTCCTCGGGAGACTTCGAGGTCGTGCCTTCGTTTTCTAGCGGAGCAATTGGGCAAGCGGGCAAGAGTTCGGTCATAGGTCGAGCGCAGCGAGCCGAAGGAAAACCTTGAGCGGTTTCTTGCACGCTGGCATGCTGCCCGCCCAAAACGAAGCAACCCATCTCATAAGTCCTCTAGCACCCGAAGCCAGGATTCCGCCATATCTCTTCGGTATTTCAGTTCCCGGCTCGCCCGTCATTCGTGCCTCAACCCGACCGAGACCGTGCGACGACACTACCTGCACCCTAGCCTCCCTAGAATGAAATGTGATTGGACTTCTCTGACGCTCCAGCGAGCCGGATGAATATTTGTTACCATAACGAGGCGGTGAGGTGACCATGCCTGAATTTGTAATCGAGCGCGAGATTCCGGGGGCGGGGAATCTGTCGGATGGGGAACTACAGGAGATTGCCAGAAAATCAGTTGGCGTTCTCAACGACATGGGCCCGAAAATCAAGTGGCTGCACAGTTATGTGACTGGCGATAAGGTCTATTGTGTTTACTTTGCCCCGGACGAGGACACGATTCGCGAGCATGGGCGGCGTGGTGGGTTCCCGGTGAATCGGGTGTCCGCAGTTCGTCGAATGATTGATCCCAGCACGGCCGGTTAACGCGGGCTTTGGTCATGACTTGGCAGTGCCCTTCGTGCCAAGTACCTCTTGGACCGCTTCCTCCACCGACATCTCCCATCCTGACGACCATGCCTCCAAGTCGGACGCGTTTTTTAACATGTTGCGCGCAGTTTCCAGCTTCTTTTCTAGTCTGGATTGTTCTGCCGGAATGAGAGGAGCGCCGATGCGCTGACGCAACGCAGCGGCTGCTCCTGCCAAGCGCAAGGATTGTTCGGGCCTGGATTGGGCTGCCGCACTCAGCGCGAAACACTCCAGCACCCTCGCGATACCACGTTTGTGCTCCAAATCCTGGAAGATCTTGATGCTTTCGCCATAAAGGCGTTCGGCGTCCTCATGCTTACTCTGGGCTGCACTAAGCCTAGCCAAGTCGCATAGAGCGCTTGCGATGCCCCAACCATCCCCCAACTGCCGAAAGGCTGAAAGACTCTGCTCGTAATAGGAACGAGAAGCGATGGAATCAACTGATTCCCGTGCGAGGTCGCCCAGGTAGTTCAGGGTCCAAGCGACTGCGGTGCTGTCGCCGACGGCGTGGAAGATAGCCAGGCACTCGTCATACAGTACGTGAGCGCGCTGGTAGTTGCTCTGCAACTGGACCACATTCGCCAGATTGCTGAGTGCGCGAGCTGTGTCGATGGGACTGCCCAGCTCTCTCCAAGTTGCGACGCACTGCTCGAATAGTGAGCATGCAGTATCGAGGTCTCCACGGTCGCGGGCCGTCACCCCTAATGCATTGAGCGACACAGCGACTCCCCGGTAGTCCTGCAGGTCTCGGCAGGCTTTCAGGCTCTCCTTTTGAAGTTTTTGTGCGGAATCGAAGTCGCCCAGTGTACTTGCTAAAATCGCTGTATAAAACAACAGGCGAGCGCGCATTTTAGGCTGGACCGCGCCCGGTACGTGTAGCAACCTCTCCAAGAAGGCCCGACCCTCGGCAAAGTGTTCCCGTGTCTCCCAGAAATGAAACAGAGCGGCTCCGAGGCGCATACCCCAGTCTGCATCGGCGGTTCGGATCAGAAATTCCAACGCTCCCCGAAAGTTTTGGTGCTCGAAATCGAACCGCTCGAGCCACTCGGGATGAGTGCTCAGCTCTTCGCCGCACTCCTCCGCCAGCACAATGTAATAGGCAGCATGGGCGCGCCGAGTTGCAATCTCTTCGCCACTCTCCACTAGACGTTCCAGTGCGTACTCCCGAATTGTCGAGAGCATTAAGGACCGCGGCTCCGCGCCGGGCTGCTCAAGTTGCTGGATCAGGCTTTTATCGACCATCGAGGACATGCCATCGAGCACATCAATGCCAAGGTCGCCCTTCGTGTCGCATACTGCCTCTACAGCTTCCAACGTGCAACCGCCGGTAAATACTGATAGGCGCCGAAACAGGCTTTGCTCTGCGGCATTCAGGAGGCTGTAACTCCAGTTCACGGTCCCGCGAAGCGTTTGCTGTCGCACAGGCAGGTCACGCGCACCTCCAGTGAGCAGATTCAACGAGGATTCCAGGCGGGTGAGCATCGCGGTGGGCGAAAGCACTTTGACGCGCGACGCGGCCAGCTCAATTGCCAGAGGCAGTCCGTCGAGCCGGCTACAGATGGCAGCAACGGCGGTGGCGTTCTCCTTGTTCAGCGCGAAATCGTGCTTCACAGCTTTGGCGCGTTCTAGAAACAGCGCGACCGCCGCGTAGCGGGAAAGCGCCTCCGGTGCGTGGGGAACAGACCGTAGGTCCGGCGCCGCCAGAGCCGGAACCGGCAGTTCGTGCTCGCCGTAAATATGAAGCAATGCCTGGCTGGTAACCAGCACTTTCAAGTTGGGGTTTAACGTAAGCAATTCGGCAACATCGGAACCGGCAGAGAGCAGGTGCTCGAAGTTGTCGAGCAACAGAAGCAGTGGCTGGGTTAGTCCACGCACATACTCTTTCAAACTCTCTTGTGACGATTGACCGGGCATTTCCCGCAGTCCAATTGATTGAGCTATTGCTCTAGTCATCGACTCGTTACTGCTGACAGCCGAAAGGGAAACGAAACATACACCACCCGTAAAGCCATCACCCATCTCGGTGACTACCTGTACCGCGAGCCGCGTCTTACCAATGCCACCGGGACCCGTCAATGTGACTAGCCGCACATCGCCGCGACTCAGAAGTTGTCGAAGACTAGCCACTTCCCGCTCCCGCCCAATGAAGGCCGTGCGTTGTACGGGCATGTTGCTCGGAGAGCGCACGCTATATCGTGTTTCGGGATCAATGCGCAGATCACGAACTGTGGCGAGATCGCGAGCCAAATCCCGGGTGGAGGAGTAACGCTGATTCGCGTCCTTGGCCATGCACTTTTGAAGTATCCAAAAGAAAGGTGCCGGCGCCAGCATCTTCATGGACAGTTGCGGTTGGTCACGGACAATGGCAGCCATTATCTCCGCCCTGCCTCGGCCCTGAAATGCCGGATGCCCATCGACCATCTCGTAGAGCACCGCGCCAAAAGAAAACTGGTCGGAGCGAAAATCGACATCGTCACCATTGGCCTGTTCCGGCGACATATAACCGACGGTTCCCATCACCGTACCGGGATCGGTGAGTAAGTTGGCCTGAGTCGGGCGCTCCCGATCGAGAGAGTGATCGCGCAGCTTCGCCAGGCCGAAATCGAGAATCTTGGCATTGCCATCTTGGGCGACCATAAGGTTTTCGGGTTTGAGGTCGCGATGGACGAGCCCGGTTTCATGCGCTTTGGCCAGCGCATCAGCAATCTCCGTTGCGATCGCGATGGCCTTGCGATACGGCAGCGGTCCGGACGAAAGCAGGGCACGCAGCGTCTCGCCACAAATCATCTCCATGGCGATATAGTGCGTGCCGTTTAGGTGCCCAAGCTCGTAAATGGTGACGATATTGGGATGATTTAGCGCCGAGGCCGCCTTGGCTTCGCGCTGGAAGCGGCTGAGAGCCTGAGGGTCGTGCGCTACGTCGTCGGGCAAGAATTTAAGAGCAACAAAGCGACCGAGATCGATGTCCTCTGCTTTGTAAACAACCCCCATTCCTCCGCCGCCAAGCTTTTCAATCACGCGGTAATGTGAAACTGTGGCGCCGATGAGGTTCTTCCAAGTCTCTTTGTGGGCCTGATTAGCAAGGATTTTGCCTGCCACCTCCACTGCAGGCGTTTCAATAAAATGTTGAGCCTTCTTCTCGTGAGCCAGCAGCGACTCCACTTCGTGGCGCAACCCATCGTCACTTCCACATGCGGATTGAAGGAACTCGGTGCGTCGGTCTTCATCAAGTTCCAAAGCTTGCTGAAAAAGTTCTTCGACGCGACGCCAAACCTCACGCCTCATGGCTCGCCCTTCCACGGCTCAACTCGCGCAAAAGCCAGACTTTGGCCAATTTCCAGTCCCGCATAACGGTATCACTGGAAACACGCAGGACTTCAGCCGTTTCTTCGACATTCAATCCGCCGAAGAATTTCAGCTCGACAACCTTGCTCTTCCTTTCATCCACTGCAGCCAGTGCTTTCAGAGCATCGTCCAGGGCCACCAGGTTCACGTCAGGTTCATCGCATACTGACGGAGCTTCTTCTAGAGAAATGTGAGGAGTCGCTCCGCCCCGTTTCAAATAATCCCGTGAGCGCGCAAAGTCGATGAGAATGCGGCGCATCAATTGCGCCGACATTGCAAAGAAGTGGGCCCGATCCTGCCAATTCACTCGGCCGCAGTCCACCAGTCGCAAATAAACTTCGTTGACCAATGCTGTCGTCTGCAGTGTGTGGCCAGAGCGTTCCCCCGCCATGTACCGGCGCGCAACCTGGTGCAATTGCCTGTAGACCAATGGCGTGAGCTTTTCCAGAGCCTGTTCGTCTCCGCTACTCCAGGCCTTCAGTAGGCCAGTGACTTCGTGACTAGAAGGCAAATCCATCTATCTCCCACAGGGTCAATACATTACAACGAAAACACGTAAAAACCTAGTCTCGTTGGGCATTGACGGGGGGCATTGACGGTTTTTGGCGTCCGGGTCTTTTAATTCCTCCCTGCGGTTTCTTTCAGTCGATTCCCGCCTTACTAGATAGAGGCGTCCAGTTCGGCTTCAGCAAGAAGCTGAGAAGGCAGCCCCACAATACTTCGCAACGGGAGACAACAAAATGACGACGAAAAAGCACACAGCAACCCTGCTAATCCTGATGTTCGTAGGGTTGACGGGATTGGTACACGCCCAGACGTACACCACGATTAAGGCACAGGTTCCCTTCAACTTCGTTGCGAACGGCGAGAGGATGCCGGCGGGCGAATGCACGATCCAATTTATGGTCAACGGACGAACAACGCTCTCGATCAGCAGCGGGAAGCAGCACGCCTTCGCCTACCCCATTGCGGATGAGTCGTCGAACGGGAGCAAAAAGACGGCTCTTGTGTTTCACCGATACGGCGACCGGTACTTTCTTGCCCGTATCAAGCGCGCAGGAAAAATTGGCTATGAGTTGCCAGCGAGCAAATTAGAAAGCGAACTGCGGGCCGGAAACGTAGTCGAGGAAGTGTTTACGCTTCTCGCATCTGTCGAGTAGACCACTGGAAAGCGTTCGCACTACGAAGTATGGCAGCGCTCGGGGAAAAGACTCAAGAAAGGGATACAGAGTTCAAAATCTGTTCCCCTCCGGCTTCAAGCAACTACACAGCACGCTTGCTTGAGTACCTAACTTGTTGAGCGTAAGAGATCCCCAAATTGGTAACCGTCGTTCTGCTGTGACGTGCTGGCCACGCTTGAATTCGGGTATCGGCTTTTTGTGCAATGCGGTTGTTCGAGGTCAATTCCCGCCTTAGTAAATAGAGGCGTGCAAGATGAGCAGGAACATTTAACCCTTAACGGGTGCTGTTGGCGGTTTACAAACACAATCAGAAAAGTTGAAAAGTAGGAAATGTGCGTCATGGCGCGGTCTTTTTTGGCATTTTCCTCACCAGAAACAAAAGGAGACTCAAAAGATGAAAAATACACTGTTTCTCACGTCGCGTAGATTATTGCTGCTGGTCGCATTGCCTGCGCTTTCCTGGTTTGGTTTCGCTCAGCAAGAAGTACAGTCAGCCGGGCCAGGAGATGAAAGTAAGCTGGTTCGGATGGTTCGCGAGGCAACGAAGCAGTACCTCGATGTCCACAATGCCGTCAAGGACGGATATGGAGCGTTCCTTGGTTGTGTCAGCGGTTCGGATCATGGTGCGATGGGCATCCACTACGTCAATGGCGCACTGCTGAACGGCACGATCGATGTCAACCACCCGCAGGCCCTGATCTATGAGCCCTCGCCAAACGGTCAAATGAAGCTAGTCGGTGTCGAGTTTATTACGGACGCCGCGACATGGCTTAAGAACAACAATAATCAATCTCCGGTCTTGGAGGGTCAGGTCTTTCTGCTCGTCGACAGCCCGAACCGGTATGCCATCCCCAACCCGTTCTACGAACTCCACGTCTGGGCGTGGAGGGACAATCCACATGGCGCATTCGTGGATTGGAACGACCACGTGACTTGCGCACACAATGAGTAGATTGCCGGGAGACGTCAGCTGATGATGGACGTCTCCCGTGCTTTCTCCGAACGCTGTGAAGAAGGGAGACTCCCTGGGCTCTACCAGTGAATGCGCATATAATGACCCGGATTTGAGAGGAACTTAATGGATATCAGATCGCTACAGCGGCCTTTGAAAGACACATATCGGCAAGCTCCGGCCAGTTCCAGGATTACTTTGGTGGCCCACGGTAGAAAAACGGACGTGCCAATCTCTTGCTCGATTGACCTGGGCCGGGCGATCTATGACGCTCAGGCGCACGAAGGCGTCGGAGGGGCGGGTACCGGCGCCTGCTCCGGCGATCTGCTGCTAGGTGCATTAGCCGCTTGCGCACAGATCACTTGCCAGATGGTCGCCGCCGCGATGGGAATACCGACTGATAATGTCGAGGTGACGGTTGAGGGAGACCTGGATTTGCAGGGGACACTCGGCATGTCGAAAACGGTGCCGGTCGGATTTGAAAGCATCAGGGTCAATTTTGATGTCCACGCGCCGCAGGCAACGGACGAGCAGTTGGCAGCTCTTCAACAAAAAACCGAGCAGTATTGCGTTGTAATGCAAACATTGCTGCACCCTCCCCAAATCAAGAGCGTGTGGGTAAGCGCGCAGTCAACCAATGCTTAATGCAGTTGCTGGTGCAACTCCGAAGTCTCGGCACAAGAACTTGCAGCCTTCCATAATTATCGCCTGCAGAAAAAGCTCCGCCGCGTTTATGAGGTGGGGATATGGCGTGGCACGGACTGTTCGTTTGCGCGCCCCGCAACGAATACTCCGGTGATCAGAAACCAATCTGGTTCGTGGATTGCCGGCCATCCGAAGTAGTTGTACCGATCGTTGCCAGCTAAGCATTTGTGAGATGGGTAGATGGATTCTAGCCAGGATGTCGCGGTTCGTACGCTTTGGGTTTGCGTGCCGCCGCGGCTCTCAACCTCCCGACCTCGGCGCTTGTTTAGAAGCTCTTGAGCCTTCGCTGCTTTGCGGGTTTGAACCTGTCGAAACACTGCATCAACTTGGTGATTCCCGCGGAAGTCACGGCGTTTTTGAAATCGTCGAGCGCTTTCTTTTTGTCCGCATCCGTTTCCTTGTTGACTGGAACGCCGCCCTCGGTCTTAAAAAATGCGAACACTGGCCTGCCGAGATTTTGTGCGAGCTCGAACTCCGCACGCGTGTACGTCAGTTCTGGACTTTCGGGAATCAGCGACCCGGCCATGAGGCCTATGATCAAAATCACCGCATCAGAAAGCTGCACCTGCTCCAAGCAGACGTCGAGCGGTTTCGACGGTTCAGACACAAATAGTTCCATCCCCCAGGGAACCAATTCCGAGCGGCGGAGCGATTCCTGGGCAGACTCTCGCTCAGGGAGGAAGATCTCTAAACGTCGAGCTGACAAAAATACGCATTCGACTTACTGTAGCGCACTATTCCAGACGAGATGCTGTGGCACTGCGCGTACGCCCGCGCCACGCCCTAAACAATCATCCGCGCCATATCGAGATCAGCTTCGCTTTTGCTTTGAGTGGGAAATAGGCATAAATGGGTGTAAATGGATATTCGTTGCCTTCGGATAGCAATTGGGCAACAATGGGTATAAATGGATATCCGCGCCCACGAGATCAGGAATATCACCATCACGCCTGAAATCCTGAAGCTTATCGCTGAGATCGATGAGTTCAAGGGGCGCTGGAAGGTGATGGAGTCCCTTGCCCCTGAAAAGCTGACCACCCTGAGGCGGATCGCCACAATCGAGAGCGTTGGCTCTTCAACCCGCATTGAAGGGGCAAAACTCAGCGATCGGGAAGTAGAGAAACTACTCTCCGGCGTGAAGGCAAAGTCGTTCGCGAGCCGGGACGAGCAGGAAGTGGCTGGCTACGCTGATGCGATGGACATGGTTTTCGAGAGTTTCGAGTCCATAACGATCACCGAAAACCATACCAAGCAACTTCACGGCGTTCTTCTCAAATACAGGAGCAAGGATCAGGAGCATCGGGGACATTACAAGAAAGTGCCGAACCATGTCGAAGCCTTTGGTCCCGATGGCAAAAGTCTGGGCGTTGTGTTTGAAACAGCGACGCCATTCGAAACGCCCGGCTGGATGAAGGAACTTGTCGATTGGTTCAATGAGTCGGTCAGCGAAGAGACGCAGCATCCGTTGATACTCGTTGGGATTTTCATTGTAGTGTTCCTGGCGATCCATCCCTTCAAAGACGGCAACGGCAGGCTGTCGCGCGTCCTCACGACTCTCTTGCTGCTGCGTGCCGGGTACGGGTACGTCCCTTACAGCTCGATGGAAAGTGTAATCGAGGCGAACAAGGACAACTACTACCCGGCGTTGCGGCGTACCCAGCAGACCATCCGCAGGGGGAAGCAGAACTGGGAATACTGGCTCGTGTTTTTCCTGAGAACGATGGTCAAGCAGAAGAACAACCTTGCGGCGAAGGTTAAAGAAGAACAAGCCCTGCGCTCGTCCTTGCCGGCGCTGTCACGCCAGATATTGGAACTCGCCAAGACGCGCGGAGAAATCACGGTCAAAGAAATCGAAGAATCCACTAGTGCAAACCGCAACACCATCAAACTGCATTTGCGAAGGCTGGCCAGCGACAACTACCTGGCGCAGGTCGGCAAGGGGCGTGGCGCACGGTACATACTGAAATAGCCGTTTACTTGCTTTTCTCCTCTCTACCGAAAGTGTTGTGTTGAGAGACGAACTCTGAATGTACGCAACCCCCTTGCTTCCGGGGCTGCTGGGTTCAGATGTCTTGAACCTCCAACCAGTGGCGTCCGCAGTGTTTGAACGCTTCGACTCCACTCTTCCGTAAAATGCTCGAAGATAGTTTTGGTGTCAAAGTGATTAGCAGTTCCATCGCCTTTCGGAACTATCAACCGATAACCTACTAACGCGATGTGTGAGCCATCGAACAAACAGACCATGAGCATACGGAGCGTGCTCACGGTATTAGTGAGTTTGGGTACGCTTTTAGTTGTAGAGGGGGCGCAGGGCACTCGGTCGCGGCGCAACAGGTCACCACAATCAAGCCGCGCGACCTCCAGCCGGTGCCAGACCGGCAACTTTCAACTGGCGAACGTCTCGCGCAGCTTCATAAGGCCCTGTCATCGCCCGGCGATCCTCACGATGTCATTCTCGAGATTCGGGCAATCGGAGACCCCACATCCGTTCCGTTCTTGATCGAGGCATTGGCGAAAATGGGGACGGTGTCGCGAGAAGGACTGTATGGCGCTATTGATACTCGCTTTCACGTGCTCGACGCCCTTCAAGAAATCACGAATCACGATGCCGGCCGTAATGCCGAAGACTTGCGACAGTGGCAGCAGCCATCGTGGTGATGGCTTGCGTCTGTTAAAGATGCCAGAGGCGCTCAAGCAGCGACTCAGCGTTCGCTGACTAATTGCGATGATCAAGAATCAACTTACCGAGCCAGTTCCAGCGTACAAAACGTGCCAAAAAGAGTGTGCCGTGAGTGTGCCGTACCCTTCGATTCGTTATGCGCTAAATGGAGCCTTTTCGCTACTTCTCAAAAGTGCTACCGTGCGGGCGTATTCTGGAGATAAGTGATTGATTTGATTTGGCTGCCCCCCAGGGATTCGAACCCCGATATGCTGATCCAGAGTCAGCTGTCCTGCCGTTGAACGAGGGGGCAGTTTTTGGATTGTCAGAACCGAGTGCTGCTGACTTCTCCTTGATTCTATGGTTCTGAGCGAAGCGCGGTCAACCGGCAACGCGGCAGGGCCGCGACGCCAGTGACGGCTTGAACAGAATAGGAGGCGGGAGATGGGGCATCGCGTTAGAATTTTCCACAGCGTAGAAAGAGAGCGGATCGAGCGCCGACTGCGGACATCCGCTCGAAGAGCGCTCATCTCGTCGAGCAACCGAAAGGACGTTATGATATGGCGACCATGATTGAGAACGCAGCCGCAGATCAAGCCGAGGTCGCACGGCGCGCGCTCGAGGCCGAACGTTGCGCGCTGGTGGTGATCGACATTCAGGAGAAGCTGCTGGCGCCGATCTTTCAAAAAGAACAACTGCTGCGGAACTCGCAACTGTTGATTCGCGCGGCAGGAATTCTGAAGATTCCTACCCTGGCTAGCACACAATACGCGAAGGGCCTCGGCCAGACTGTGCCGGAGATCGCTTCCCTGCTGTCTGGGACCGAGGCGATCGATAAAACGATGTTTTCGTGCTTCGGCAGCGAGGCATTCTGCACCTTACTCAAGCGCTTGCCCGGCTCGCGCAATACGCTGCTGTTGTGCGGCATGGAGAGCCATATCTGCGTCACGCAGACCGCGCTGGCGGCGCTGCGGGAAGGATACCTGATCCATGTCGCCTCCGACGCGGTCAGTTCGCGGACCGAGTGGAACTGGAAGATCGGGCTGGAGCGGATGCGCGCGGCGGGCGCGGTCGTCTCGTCGACGGAAATGATAATCTACGAACTGATGCGCGCGTCATCATCGGCGGCCTTCAAGGAGGTGCTGCCGCATTTGAGGGGATGAGCGAGAGTCGCGGCCGCCGGAGATCCCTGGCGCTCAATCCTTTTTCTTTACCCGGACCACGGTGATCTTGGCAAATCCCTCTTCAAACGCTGGCGGCTTCAGCTTCGCAGCCATGCGGCGCATCACGTCTTCGGGGACAACGCGATCGCGGCGCTGATGGCGTTCGACGCAGACTTCCAGCGGGACGTCGAAGAAAACGGCATGGACTTCATAGTTGTAATCTTTAGCCAGCTTGATCCAGTGCTGGCGCTCCTGGGGAGTGAGGTTGGTGGCGTCCACATAATTCATGGGACGCTTGGCGATGAGTCGTGCTTTAAGCATGGAGCGAAGGTTGGAGAACACGAGATCCTGAAAACGCTGCTCGCGCACGTCGTCGAACAAAAGCGAGCGCACCATGTCGCTGGAGAGTGGCACGACGTTGTGGCGCTTGAACCAGGAACTCTTGCCGGAACCGGGCAAGCCGATGGCAAGAACAACAATGCCTTTCGGCGGGCGCGGTGCCGGCACGGGCACGGACACGGGAGCCCTCGGCGCGTTGACCACAGGCTCGACCACAGGGAGAACGGCTTCGAGTTCGCTCTCGGGCCCCGCCTCTGCTCCGGCCTCGTCCGCGGTTTCGACCTGCACTTCGGGAATGACCCCCTTCGCAGCGGCAGGAGTAAATGCCTGCGCGACTGCCTGTTCCCGGCCACGCCCGCCGCGGCCACGTCCACCGCGACGGCGGCGACCGCGAGTCCGCGAGGAGTCTCCGGTTGCGGCCGGTCGCGTTGGCGGCTGATCAGCCGTGTCCGCTCCGGCCGCCTCTATAGTGTCGGATGGGGCGTCGGGCCGCAGTTCGACTTCGGGCTCGGGGGCTGCGGGAGCTTTCATTTCGGGGTGTGCGGCGTCGGTCGCGGGCGGCGAAGTCTCGTCCTGATCAAAATATGCCGGCTGCAAGGGTGGAGGCGCCGGTTGAGCGGCTGACTCCGGGGCTTTCTTTTTGCGTCGCTGCAAGCGATCGCGCATCCATTTACGCATGTTCAGGCTTGTAACACAGATGCGGTGACGGTAGCAATCAGCGGTGGTGGTTTCGGAACCAGAGATGACGGGGGAAATGCCAGAACCAACCGAGGACACAGGATTCTGCGGACCTCAACGCTTAGGATAAGACTATGCCCAGCCAAGTTCCCGCGCCCGTTCGCAGTCAGAAATATATTTTGCTGAAAACGTTTCGCAAAAATGGAGTGGGCGTTGCCACTCCGGTGTGGTTTGGAGAAGAAGACGGCAAGCTCTACGTAATGACCAGACACGACTTGGGAAAGGCGAAGCGCATTCGCAACAATGCGCAGGTGCGCGTGGCGCCTTGCACGATTCGCGGGAAGGTGACGGGGCCGGAATTCCCCGCCACAGCGCGCATTCTGCCGCCCGAAGATCATGCGCGTGCCCGGCAAACCATCGACCGAAAATACTGGATGGCGCGGCTGCCGTTGCTTTGGTCTCGTACGGACACTTATTTTGAGTTGAGTTTTTCCTGAGTTGCTCACCCGGGCAATGATCAGTACCGTCAATCTCGCCGAGGTTCAGGGCAAGCTGTCGAATTGGGAGTGGCTCGCTGAGAATGCTAGATGCCACGGGATCAGTGGGGGAAATTGTCCCGTTCACCACCGATCATGCGAAGGTTGCAGGCCGCCTGAATTGCCGAGACTCGCAGGGTCGGCTTGTCCCTTGGCGATCGGGCCTGTCTGGCCTGGGCCTCGCTCTTCAGGCGCCCGTTTACACGGCGGACCGCACGTGGAAGAACCTGAAAGTGGGAGTTCGAATTCACGTCATCCGCTGAGAGGTTCCGGCGGTACGTCCGAGGTCCCTTCTGGCTTGAAGATCACGCCCCGGCTGGTCTTGCTGTTCATCACGATGCGCAATGGTTCGCTGAATTGCAGGCGGCGAACGCAGCCTTGCTCCTCGACGGCCGGCTGTTCGGCGAGCCATTGCCAATCGATGGAGCCTTCGCCGGCATCCGGGTTCACGGTGAGATATCCCGCTTGAAACGCGGTCAGGTTCTGGAAGAAGTGACTGCCTTGCGACGGAGTGACGCGGAAGTCGCGGAAGCCGGCTTCCACGATGGCGCGAGCGCCTGAGATCTCGTCCCACTCCACCGGGATGCCGAGCCAGGGATCGTTCGACCCCCAGCGGCCTACGCCGATCAGCAAGTACGGGCGGTTCTCCGCGCTCAAGGCGGCGTTGAAATGAGCGACCGCCCGGGCGACTTCCTGACTGCGGCTGCGTTCGAAGCGGTGCGAATCGACCATGACGATGTCGTGGAGATTGTCGATACGGCCATTGCCCAGCACCTTCGAGCTTTCGCAGATCAGGCGGGACGGGTCCACCTCGCCGATGGTGAGGTCCTGGTTGTCGCGAGCCAGGGTGAGCGGGCGGATCTGGAGGAATCCAAACTCTGCCGCTTCTTCGGCGACCGGAAGGCGAACAGCGAACTCGATCTCGACCGGATTGCCTAACGCGTCTTCGCCGGCTCGCACCAGCAGTTCCAGAATGGCGGCGATCGGAAAGATCTCATGCTTAAGCATGGGAGCGAAGGTCACAACCCGGGCTCCGGGACGACTTAAACCGTCGTAGATGGCGTGGTTGTCGGCGGAATAGGTCGAGGCTACTGCCGGGAGGGTACCGTCGACTTCAGCAACGTCGAGCCCAAAGCGCATCTCGCGCAGGTGGCCGGGGCCTCCGCCGTGCGGCACGCCAGCGAGTTCGAGCGCGCAGAATTCCGTTTGCGTATTGGCCAGGATGTCTTCGACCGACGAAAACTGCAGAAGATTCCGCGGGTAGCGCGGACAGAAGCTCAGGCACTTGCCCCCGTCGACCACCGTGCGGCCGAGACCGAGGGCCACGGCGGCGATGCCGTCGGAGAAAGTCATGGGCTCAACCGGATAGAAGTTGTGCGAACGTACGACGCCGGAGAAATCCGGATAGTAGCGCTGGCCATGCACCGTGCCCACCACTTGCTGCAGGATGACCGCCATCTTCTCTTCTTCCAAGCGGTAGGGCGTGGCACGCACGTACGCCTTGGCGTGCTGGCTGAACGTCGAAGCGTAAACGCGCTTGATGGCTTCCAATAGCTCGGCGAGGCGTGTGCTCGCATCGGGTTGCTGGTTGCCCAGCATGAAGGTTTCATAGACACCGGTGAAGGGCTGATACTGCGAATCTTCTAGAAGGCTGGAGGAGCGCACCGCCACTGGGTAGCGGATTTCTTCTAAATAAGCCTTTAGGTCCTCCTGCAGAGGCCCCGGCAGGGGCGAGTCAAGGAAGCGCTGCTGGATTTCGGTGTCGTCGTCGCAATGCAGGGCAAAGTCGCTCAGATTATTCTCGGCGAGGAACTGGTCGAACAAGTCGGTGGCAATGACAACGGCGGGGGGAACTGAAATTCGCACTCCGGGAAAGCGGCGCGCGATGCGGCGCGTGCGCAGCAGATGGCGAACGAACGCTAGTCCGCGGGCTTTACCACCCAACGAGCCGGACCCAATTCTGAGGAAGCTCGACTCGGATGGTTTGAACGTGTCGGGCTTGAAATCTCCGATCAGTACTTCGTTCTGTTCCCGGCGATAGTCGTTGATGGAGGCGATGAGATCGCGGCGCAGGTGCTCGGGACCATTGAAGTCGGAAACCTTGCGCGGCCTCAGCTTGGCCGCGAGAGCGAATTCGGTGCGTGCCATCAGCCAGTGCGAGAAGTGATTGCGCTGCGCGTGGTACATGAGGCTATCGGCGGGTAGTGTCTGGAGCGTCTCTTCGAGTTCGTTGAGATCCTTGGCGCGTCCGACTTCGCGCTGGTCGGGCAAGCGGAAGACGAAGTCGCCGAACCCAAAAAAGTCGGTCAGGATGCGGCGCAGGTCTTTCAGCAGCGTGGGCGAGCGCTTGCGCAGGAACGAGTAGCCTTCGGCTTGAGCGCGCGGGCGAAACTCCGGGCGGCTGGTCTGCAGCACCACAGGCACGTCGGGGGTCAGGCTCTTGACCATGCGGGCGAGTTCGAAGCCGGCCTCGGCGCTGAGCTTACCGTCCCAAGGGAACTCGACGTCCGACACCAGGCCGAAGATGTAGTCGCGGTATTCCTGTACCAGTTGCGCCGCATCCTCGAAATTCGAGACGAGCAGGATTTTCGGGCGGGCCTGCATGCGCACCAGCTTGTGCGCCACGTTGATGCCCTCCTGAATGACGCGCCGCGACTGCTTGATCAGCTCGGTGTAGATGACCGGAAGAAATGAGGAATAGTAACGGATGTTGTCTTCGACGACGAGCAGCACAGGGACACCCATGGCGCGGGTGTCGTGCAGCACGTTGCGCTTGTCTTCGATGTACTTGACGATCGCGATCAGGATGCGGGCGGTGCCCTGCCAGAGGAAGACGCGGTCAACGTCGGTAAGGGGATTGCGGGCGACGAAGTTCTTGATCTCGCGGTAATCGTAGCCGAGCACGACGACGGGAACATCAAGGCCGGCGCGGCGGACTTCGCGGGCGAGTTGTGCCGCGTCGGTATCGCCTACCGTGAGGTTGGTCACGATCAGATTGAACTGCGGATTCTCGCGGGCCAGATCGAGCGCCTCGGCACAACTGGAAACGTGGGTGATGCCGGGGATCTGGCGCAGGTTCAGTTCAAGCGACTCGTCGATGAGGAGTTCGTTGAGACGTCCGTCTTCGCGCAGGATGAAGGAGTCGTAGAGGCTCGAGACCAGAAGGATGTTCTGGACGCGGAAAGGCATCAGGTTCTCGAAGCCTTCGAAACGCTCTTCGGCGTCGAGGATGGGCTCGGCGATGGGGCGGACGATCATGCGATGTGTCCGACTGGCTTAGCCATTGTTGTCCAACGAATGCGAAGTTGACATTATCGGTCCCTTTTTGTAAAAGAGCCGCCAGGACAGAGCCGCGGCAATTGCTGCGAGCACTTCCAGTTCGCATAGGGCACTGATCGCCTCGGCGGTGGGTCTGCAGCAGTAAATGTTTAGGGAAAACGCCCATGGTGCCAAGCCTACGATTGCGGTTGGTGTCGCGTGATTCCTGCTCAATGAACCAACGAATAGCCCGATGACAACTGCACGGCACGGATTGAGAAGGTGATTGGCAAGCCAAGACAGTTGGTGCTCGTTGGCCTGTGCGGAGAACCGGTAAAGGAAGTCGCCACCGAGAGCAGTCAGGGCAAAACGGACAATGACCGCCATCACGAACGACAGAATCTTTCGTGCCATTATGCCTCTTGTGTTTGTACGCAATTAAACAGCTATTTCTCGCCGCCGTTTGGCGTCTTCAACGCGAACGACGAGACGTTTTCCTAGGGCCTTCGCCGCCCGGCTCATCGTGTCGAGGGTCACGGCCGCGTTCCGGGGATCCAGGAGACGATCCAGTTGCGACCTGCTGGTGTGCAGCTGCGCGGCCATAGCTTTCTTGGTTTTTTGTTGCTTTTTCATAGCCTGTGCCAGTTGCCAGGCTAGCACCCGCTTGATCGCCACTGCCTCCACCTCCTCTCGAATTCCTTCTTCTTCAAGAAGACTGTCCAAGGTCGAGCCGCCGTGGTCGACTCCCTTTCCATTCCTTGCTGTCTTCATTGCAGTCCCCCTTGATGCTTGCTCTTGTTGCTTCTGGCCAGGTTCAGATCTCCGTCCGGCGTCTTGCGCATCGTCTTGATGAAACTGTGGAGCAGCATCATTCGCGCCTTTTGATCAATGTAGAAAAACACTCTTGCAATGCGCTTCTGCGATAGCGTCGTGCGCACCTCGTGAATGCCGCCAGCCAACGGCCTGCAAATCGGCATCCCAAGGAGCCATCCGAACTCTACGGTCTTGATGTCTTCTCCGATGCGCTTTCGGTCTTCAGACGAAAGCTCCTTCAAGCAGTCCCGCACCGGCTCTCTTCCCACGTCCGTGCGGAAGAAGATCGCCGGAATTCGCTTGCCTTGTTTTTGCGGAGCGTCAACGGCTGGCACTCTCTTTACAGGAGGTTGGGACTTCACACCACCTCACAACTGTACTATAAGTGGTACACAGCGACAGGCAAACATTCAAGCGACAGTGCCTCAGCTTCAAACGAAGGCGATGGCGTTCAAAGCAATGCGGGGTGGATGATCTCCACCCCGCACTCTATCGTCACAACACCGGCCGGGCTTCGCCCGGCGCACGGACCTTTCGACGGCGCTCAGGGCAGGCTTGGCGACCGTCCCCACGAATCCCTATACAAGGCCCTGGTCCAGCATGGCGTTGGCTACCTTCAGGAAGCCGCCGATGTTGGCGCCGTTTACAAGGTTGCCGGGCGTCCCGTATTTTTCGGCCGTTTCATAGCAGTTCTGGTGGATGGCGATCATGATCTTGTGCAGACGGTCGTCCACTTCGTCGCGGGTCCAGCTCAGGCGGGCGCTGTTCTGCGCCATTTCGAGGCCTGACGTCGCCACGCCGCCAGCATTGGCCGCCTTGGCTGGTCCGTACAGGACCTTCGCTTCCAGGAACATCTTGGTGGCTTCGAGCGTGGACGGCATGTTCGCGCCCTCGGCAACCAGCTTGATGCCGTTCTGGATCAGGTTCGCCGCGTCTTTTGCGGTGATTTCGTTCTGCGTGGCGCTCGGGAAGGCGCAGTCGGCTTTGATATTCCAAAGCGGATTGTGCTCCAGCTTGATGTCGGTGGGCATGAAGATAGCTTTCTTGAATGTGTCGGCATAGTCGCGGATGCGTCCACGCTTCACATTCTTCAGCTCCATGACATAAGCCAGCTTCTCGCGGTCGATGCCATCGGGATCGTAGATCACGCCGTTCGAATCCGACACCGTCACAGGTTTGGCGCGCAGATCAAGCAGCTTCTCGATGGTGTACTGCGAAACGTTGCCGCTGCCCGAAACCAGGCAGATCTTGCCTTCGAAGCTTTCTCGCTTGGTCCGCAACATTTCGTTGGCGAAGTAGACGCAGCCGTAGCCGGTGGCTTCGGGGCGAATCAGTGAACCGCCCCAGCCCAGGCCCTTGCCGGTCAGGACGCCGGTGAATTCATTGCGCAGCCGTTTATATTGGCCAAACAGGAAACCGATCTCACGACCGCCCACGCCGATGTCGCCGGCCGGGACGTCGGTGTCTGGTCCAATGTGCCGCTGCAGTTCGGACATGAAGCTCTGGCAGAAGCGCATCACTTCGTTGTCACTCTTGCCCTTGGGATCGAAATCGGAACCGCCCTTGCCGCCGCCCATGGGCAGCGTGGTGAGCGAGTTCTTGAAGACCTGTTCGAACGCCAGGAACTTCAGGATGCCGAGGTTGACCGAGGGATGGAAGCGGAGTCCGCCCTTGTAGGGGCCGATGGCACTGTTCATCTCGATGCGGAAACCACGGTTGACTTGAATGTTGCCCGGGTCATCGAACCACGGCACGCGGAACATGATGACGCGCTCGGGCTCGACAATTCTTTCGAGCAAACGCGCCGACTGGTACTCGGGATGTTTCGCCAGCACTAACCGTAGAGAATCGAACACTTCTGCTACCGCCTGATGGAACTCAGGCTCCGCGGGGTTTTTGGCTCTCACACTGATCATCACGGATTCAATGTAATCCCCGGGAGCCTTGACTCCAGGGTGCGTCAACACAGACATAGTCCTACCTCCGTAGGTACTGCCTAGACATTCTGCCGTTCTTCATTGTCACCTTCCATAGGAAGGCAGCAGTGATAATTCTTACGGGTGGGGGGGATTGCGGTCACGTGGGGTGTAGGTGGTGCGGAATGAGGGGATCGCGAGGCCGCGCGGATAGTGGTTTCACGGCACCTCCTACTCTCGATATTCTGAACGCGGCAGTGGCAGGTATGCAATGGCTGGCGCGGTTCGCTCAAGCTGATCTTTGGATCTTGTCCTTAAATAGGAAAAAGACGGGATGAGTCCGTGCCATGGAAATCGATACAGCCCGATTTCCACTTTCGCACCGCCCCGGCGGCGGCGACATTCACCTTCCTCGCAAGAGGTACGACCCTGTTGAAAGATCACAGCCAACCCCGATCTTTATCTTAATTTTGAAATGAAACGCTCTGCTTGGCCGTATCACCATGTCGACGCAGGCCCTATGTCGTCAGGTCTGGACAGCGGAGAATATAACTGTAAGGGAGTCGATGTGGAACGCTACATGTACAGAGCACCGGACTGGAACCGCGAGTTCCGGCACGTTGCGACCGGGTGGGAGGAGTATCAGAACCTGGCCAGAAAGTTCACCTTCATCGAAGAATCGCGCACGTTCGATTCAATCACCCTCTTGGACTCGACTCGCAATATCCGGGTGCTGCTGCCCATCGGCGGCGGCCAGGTGTTCTTTCGTCTGGGCCCGGCCACGGCGTGGACATCGGCTCGTGAATATCGATGGTGCTCATTGCAGCCTCCCGGACGACCCCGCCCTCGCGTCTTGGCGTTTGGCGGTACTTGAGACCTGGCCCCCGCGGCCATATCCCGCGCTGTCCTTAACCATCTTCCCCGAAGGCTTGGAACGGGCAAATGGAGGTCATCACGGTTCTCCGGGATCGGAATCACCATTTTGATGTTCACCGCAACCCAAGGAATGAAGACAGATGGGGAATGTCGAGGCTGAATTGTTGCGTGCCATCCCTGGCCTTCCCGATACGAAGAAGAAGCAAAAGGAGGGAGCCGCGTCCCGAAGCCGGGTCCTTGGACCTGCTCTGCGGCTCCGAACCCTCGAAAGTTCCCGCAACCAGAACCCTCAGTTGTTGGACTGAGCTGTGAGGCGTTCTGCTAGGTGCGCGGCGTAGAGTCCTGCGATGAGACCCGTAAAAACATCCATGGTGTAGTGAGCCCGAAGCACGAGCACCACCGCGGCTTCGAAACATACAATCGTGACCCCACCCGCCGTGAGCCAGCGCCGGCCAAAACGCGCCAACTCGCAGGCTCCAAGCACGGCGATCGCGGTATGTCCGGAAAAGAAATAGTCATGGGCCACGCCGTAGGTGACGAGCAGTGAGGGAACTCCCGGGTTGTGCCAGATCGCACCGGGCGGAGCGGGCAGGGCGACGCAGGCCTGCATGATCTGGCGCAGGCCAAGCACCATGACCAGGCTGGCGAAGGGGCGTAGCTCGCCGCGGAAAACCCACATTGACAATAGAAAAATGCCGTGCAGATCGATGATCGCGGAGCTGAAGATGAGCAGCGCATTGGCCGCAGCTGGATGATTGTGGAGAAACAGGTTGAGCGGAGCGGTGGCCGCATGGATACCGTCTCCGATACCGGAATCCGCCAGGCCTCGCGCTCCGATGAGTGACTGCGTCCAGAACCAGATCGCTAGCGCAGCAACCGTCAGCACCACCCGGATGGCTAATGATCGGAGATTGAATATTTGTTTACCGAACGGTTGCCCGCCTGGCGCAGGGAGCATAAGTGCCGGGAATTATATCCTTCGAAACGCTCTTGTCCGTGGGGGCCATGCTTCGCGGTGAAAGACGACCGCAGGAAGAGTGGACAAACCAGCAGTTCCACTCTTCCCGCGGCCATTGGAACCCGTTCTACTCTACGGGTTGCTTGTTTTCAGTTGCGCTCCGACGGAAGGGATTAGTCGTCTCCGCCGCCGTCGCCGCCGCCACTGGTTCTAACCGTGCAACGAACCACCGTCGACTTTCCGTCCGATGATGCGACACAACTGTAGCGTTTTGGCGGAATCGCGCTCGCCGGAACACAGTTGATGGCGAATCCAGTTGAATTTGGAGCGAGCGAACATGCAGCACCCGATTGCGAGACGGTCACGTTGGCCGAGGCGAACTTCGTCGGATCGCTGACGGAAGTCGCCTTGACTACGCCCATCCCCACTTTTGTAGCAGTGAACAGTCCGTTGGCATCGATCGTGCCGACTGCGCCGGTGGCTGTCCAGGTGACTCCGGAAGACGAGCCGGAAACCTTGGCGGTGAACTGTTGTTTCCCTCCAACACTGAGAGTCATGCTGGCGGGGCTGACCGAAACAGACACCCCTCCACCGCCGCCGCTGCTGGTCACGGTGACCTGGGCGGTTGCTTTTTTCGTCGGATCTTCGACAGAAGTGGCCGTAACCGTCCCGGTTCCGGCGGAGACAGCAGTGTAAAGGCCGCTGGTGTCGATCTTACCCACGCTGGTTGCGGTCCACGTTACGCCCTTCGTGGAGCCGGTGACAGTCGCGGTGAAGGTTTGCTGCTGTCCTGCGGTCAAGGTAGCGGTGGTGGGCGAGATGGCCACGCTGATGGCTGAGGCCACGAGGTTGCCGACCAGGTAGGTGGCTTCCTCCGATACTGCTCCCGAGGAATGGTTTACCCCATTGAAGGCGGCGGTGGCATCCTTTCCGCAATATGGGGTGATCGGTCCGGGGCCGGCGGGATGAAGTGAAAGAAACGCCGTGACGTTGTAGACTTCCGTGTTGTTCAGAATAATCCAGCAATCCGTCGAACTGTTGTGGGTGGCCACTTGCGCCAATGTGTAATTGGGCAACTGGGCCGCCACTGATATGGAGAACGTCAACATCAACAACAAAGCTGCGAACAGTGCCTTCTTCATAACGTAACTCAACTCCTCGAGGGGATTAAGCGCAGGGATCTCCCTGAGCTGCGAGCAGCGCGCAAAAACGGGACTGCACGTGTTTCTAGACCAATGTTTATTGGGATCCCGCACGGTTTCCAGTACCAGCGGGACGCAGGGTTATGTGTTCGGTACCACGCTTGCTCCTTTCTTCGGAATCGCACTTGCGCGAAACCGAAGGGGGACGAAGGATTTGTGGCCCAGGCGTTTAATGCCCGGTTGATACAACAAGTAGTGCCGGAGGAAGTGGCTATTCGGACCAGATTGAAACTTAAGTGAAGATATCGTTAATCTGGGAGCCACCGCAAGTCACGACGGTACAGGTACTATCAAGAGTCAACCCTGCGGTCGAGTTCGCCAACCTTCGAGTCGACCAGGAATGCTTTCTCTCCTGCGAAATGAAATTGAAGAGCGCATCGAGCCTGATACTCGCAACGGTCATGCACACAATTTCGTTTGAGGATCTGAGAAATCGTACCGGGGGAACTAATGGAGCGGGAGATGGAAATCGAACCCACGGCATCCCGCTTGGGAAGCTAGCGTTCTACTTCCATGAGATTCAGAACTCTTTGAAATTCAGCCGGTTGCAAATAATAGCAATCATTTCAATGTCTTACGATCCTCGCATCCCTCGCACTGACTTGCATGGCACGCATCCTTTGAGCAGGTTCCCATACTTTTATGGACAGTATGAAATTCATGCGCGCCTCCCAGTGACAGCTGCCCTGGTGGTACATCGAGATGACCAGAGAAAAACTGGAGCGGGAGACGGGGATCGAACCCGCAACCAACGGCTTGGGAAGCCGCTACTCTACCATTGAGCTACTCCCGCTCTGCTAGCAGAGTATATCGTAGCACTTCTATCGCCGATGCCGGTTGGCAGAGAAGGCAGTGAAGGATCGTCGCCGGCCGCCTTCTCACAGCGACAAGGTTCAGTGAACCTCTACTGCCCAGTATGTTTCCAGTGCCCTGGGGACTCAAGTGGATTGCTGAGATGCGCAGCGGCCTACCAGCATCCTTTGACTCTGCGCTTTCGACGGCCCGCCAACAGCAGAGCACACGCTTCAAGCATTGGGTCGACGGTTGGTGGGAGAAGGCTCGAATTCGACTAGCGAGTTCTTAGCATTAGTTGTAGCCGCTGCGATTTTTTCGCCAAGGCAATTGAGAACTTTTACCCCTGAACGGGATCATCGTTGCAAAAATAAGCCCCAAGTATTTCGACAGATGTGATCTTAGGAAGATCAGACATCGAGAATCAAAGGCACACCTGGAAACCAAGGGGGCAGTCTGCGGAATCCTGGAGAAGCGATGTTCGGTAAACCGAGCCCAGAGCTTTTCGCGCGCAAGTCTTTGAAACGATGGCGTCCCCGACGGGATTTAAACCCGCGTTTGCGCTCTGAAAGGGCGACAACAGATCGGATCACGTTGTAATTACAAGGCAGCGGTCGCTCTGCAATGTCCTGTAAGGAACAGCTAGAAACTTTAAGGCACAGGCTTTGGTTGTACAGTCCTTGTACGCGAGTTTGGGGTTTAGAGACTCTCAAAAACGGGAGATCAACGATTCCAAAAAGGAGGTCAGGTATACAGCGGCCGCAACTATCCTGCGTTTAGGCCCACCGTCGGAAGGCCCGCCCAGGCCCGCCAAGAAGGACGATTCGAATCAGGGCACGCTTTCAGCGATGCCGACAGTGGGCACGACGGCTAAAGCCGACTCTTTCTTTCACGCTGGTGCGGCCCGCCTGAAGGCATGCCCGATACAAATCTCTTGCATGATATTAATACGAATCTCTTGCGAAGACCTACATTAGCTCAATCAGTGAATGCGGGCGGCGATCCGTGTTTAAATAGTCGGCCTGTGGGTTGAATCCTCTTCTGAACTCTGGGAGATTATGCGCCATCGTGAATCGAAACCCTCGCGCCGTGCCTTCGTCCGAAATGTGCTGACAACCGGCGCAGTTGCTACGATCTATCCTGCACTCAGCGCGGGCCGGGAGGTGGCATCCTCCGCAGAGCCTGCCCCGCCTGAGGTCAAGCCGTTCGAACTGGATGAGAGCACGATCACCGAACTGCAGGACGGTATGAAATCGGGTAAGTTTACGGCGCGGTCGCTGGTTGAGAAATACACCACGCGCATCGAGGAGGTGGACAAGCGCGGCCCCGCGGTCAACGCGATTATCGAAATGAATCCTGACGCCCCCTCGATTGCAGAGGCCCTCGACCGGGAGCGCAAGGCCAAAGGCCCGCGTGGACCTCTGCACGGCATTCCGGTGCTGATCAAGGACAATATCGACACGGCGGACCACATGATGACCACGGCGGGGTCGCTGGCGCTGATGGGCTCGAAGCCGCCCAAAGATTCTTTTGTCGCGCAGCGGTTGCGCGCGGCGGGCGCGGTGATTCTGGGCAAGACGAATCTGAGCGAGTGGGCGAATATTCGCTCCAGCCACTCCACCAGCGGATGGAGCGGACGCGGAGGGTTGACGAAAAATCCGTATGCGCTGGATCGAAATCCGTGCGGGTCGAGTTCGGGCACGGGCGCGGGAATCTCGGCGAATCTGGCCGCAGTTGGCATCGGCACCGAAACTGATGGATCGATCGTTTGCCCGTCGTCGTCGAACGGGTTGGCCGGGATCAAGCCTACCGTAGGGCTGGTTAGCCGAGGCGGAATCATCCCCATCTCTCACAGTCAGGATGGCGCCGGGCCAATGTGCCGCACCGTACGCGATGCCGCCATCTTGCTGGGAGCCTTGACCGGGGTTGATCCTGACGATCCAGCCACAACTGCCAGCGCGGGCAAAGCGCAGACCGACTACGCGCAGTACTGCGATCCCGACGGGCTTAAGGGCGCGCGCATCGGAGTCGCAAGAAAGTATTTTGGCTTCAATGACTCGGTCGACGCGTTGATGGAGCGATCCCTTGACGTGCTTAAGAAGGCAGGTGCGATCCTGGTGGACCCCGCCGACATTGAAACGCTGGGCAAATTCGATGACACAGAGTTGCTCATATTTATGTATGAACTGAAGGCGGACCTGAATGCGTATCTGGCGCGACTGGGCCCGGACGCACCCCTGCGAACGCTGAAAGACATCATTGACTTCAATGATCGTAACCGCCAGAAGGAGATGCCCTACTTCGGGCAGGACTTATTCATAAAGGCAGAATCGAAAGGACCGCTTACCGAGAAGGAATATGTGGATGCGCTGGCGAAGAATCACCAACTGGCCCGGAGCGAGGGCATCGACGCGCTCATGGATAAGAACCATCTTGACGCCATCGTGGCCCCGACAGGAAGTCCGGCGTGGCTCACCGATCTAGTCAACGGAGATCATGTGGCCGGAGGCAGCTCGAATGCAGCGGCGGTGGCGGGTTACCCTAACATTAATGTGACCGCGGGTTACCTTGCGGGTTTGCCGGTTGGAATCTCTTTCTTTGGGCGGGCGTGGAGCGAACCGGTCCTGATTAAGCTGGCTTATTCGTTCGAACTGGCGACCAAGGCGCGCCAGACACCGCGGTTTCTACCCACGATCGGACCGGGATAGAATCAGAACTAGGAGCCGGAGCTAAGTTATGGCCAAGCTCGTTTCTTGCCAATCTGCATTTCGCGTTCTGACTAAGTGGGTGGTGTTGGGTGTTGGACTTGCTTGCGTCGCTTATGGGCAAGTCTTCAACACCGACCTGGAAGTCAAGGTCAACGGACTGCCGGCACTTATGGCGCGGTCGCACGACGCAACCGACGTCCTGCCAACCGCGCTCGATACCATCTTTCACGACCGCAGGGTTTGCTGCGGGAAGGATTCTGCCCTCGAAGACAGCGTGGCCGCGGCAGATCCCCAGTCTCTCAAGGATCTGGCCTCCAAACTACAGGGAAGACATCTGCTCAGCGACGGCCGTCCGATCCAGGTCACGGCCGAGTTCTGGCCGCCGGATGCCATCAATTCTGGAAAAACGATAAGCGCACTCACTGACAAACAAGCCCTGCTTATGATGTGGGACTCTCACCTGTATGTGCTTTACGGGGCCGTCTACCGGTGGGTCTGGGTTGGGGGCACAACAGAAGGAGGTGCGACCGCAATGACGGTGATCCGTAAGTTCCTGTTGCTAGATACGCGGTTCTCCGATTCGCGCCGCGAAGTCGTCTTCACGCGTGGCGCTGATGACGCAGACAAAGTACAAGGCTTGTTGTTCCTGCAAACCAAGCCACAATAGCTGCGCTTCCATCGTGGGTTTTTTGTCTAATTATTCTTTCTAATAATTCTTGAAGCGATCTTTTTCTTCTCAGTCCGAACATTTTCCCGTGTTAGTCTTGTCTCGAACACCAATGAGGGGGTGGTAATGGCTAACTTGAACACAGTGGTAGCCTCCTTACGCGTTGAGTATTCCCGTCTCGAAAAAGAGATGGGACGCGTGGGGAAGGCGCTCGCCGCGCTCGGCCATGCGAACGGGAACAAGCTCAGGAAAGTCAAACGCACCTTGAGCAAGGAAGCCCGTAATCGCATTGCCGCAGCGCAAAGACTACGCTGGGCAAAAGTGCGGAAACAAGCTGCCAAGCTAGTCAAATCATAAGTAGCAGTAAACTTCGCAAGCACCGCAGGCGGCCTCGTTCGTAACTTCTGCTGGAATGCGCGGGCGAGGCCTTAGCGGGGCGTAGTTAGCGAACCGGCCTAAGTCCAGCGGAACCACTTCAGCGCCAGCACGAACGAAATCCCTCCCCAGAGAAGCATCACCAGCAAGCGCGGCCACTGTTGGAGGAGTGGCGTGCCCTCCAGGATGCTGGCCCGTAGCGCATCATTGAGCGCGGTCAAAGGCAGCGCCTTGATCAGCGGATGGATCACCGACGGGAATCGCTCGTAGGAGAAGAAGACGCCGGAAAAAATCCACATCGGCATCATCACCAGATTGATGAGGCCGCTCACCGACTCGATTTTCTGCGCGCGACTCGCGGTCAGCAAGCCCACGCCGCCAAACGTGAGGGATCCGATAGCCGCAAGCAGGGCAATAGCAGCGATCGACCCTAGAACCCGCATGTGAAAGAAAAGCACGCCAAAGATCAGCAGCAATCCTACTTCGATGACCATCAGGATCAGGCGGCTCGAGGCTAGAGCCAGCAGGAAATCTGTGCGGCGCATGGGCGTGCCCACAAAGCGCTTGAGCAGTTTGCGCTGGCGCATGTCGACCAGGGCAAAACCAATGCCCCACATGCCGGAGTTCATCAGGTTCATACCGAGGAGGCCGGGGATCAGGAAATCGATGTAGCGCGACCCAGGCTCGGACGACGTGACGACGGCCGTGGCGACAACGTCTTTGCGGCCGGCCGCGGCTTGCAGTGCGTCGTTGACTTCCGTTTTGGCCAACACGCTCTCGGGCCGGGCAGGATCGTAGCGGTACTGGAAGCCTCCATTGGCGCCGGGTTCGATGACGAGATCGAATTTGCCGAGACGGAATCCCTGGCGAGCGGCGGCGGCGCTCAGGTTTCGGGCCTTGAACCGTTCGTGCTGCGGCGAGCGCGCCAGCATGGCGGGCGCGTCCTCCGTGCCCGCGCCTGCCACGACCGCAACTGAGATGGCGTCGCCGGGCTTGTTGCGGAACGCGATGCCCAGGCCGAGCGCGAGCAGCAATGGAAAGATGAACACCCAGAAGACAACTTCCGGCTCGCGCTTCAGTTCGAGCATGCGCGCCATCAGCAGATGGCGGTAGCCGGACCAGCGGCCGTTCGGTCGCGGTGGTGCGGGCGAGGATTTCGCCAGTGTGACTGGTGGTTCCTGGACAACGCTCATAAGTACCTTCAACGATGACTAACGAGGTTGAGTTTGTGCCGTCCCTACGGGACTCGCTTCGTCTTTCCGACTGTCCAGCCGGCACTTCCGTGCCGGGCTTTTACGTTTCGCAACTACTCTGCTGGGGGCCGTCGCTGTGTGCCGTATTGTTGACCATCATTTCGTTCAGGCACACAGGCGCGGGTTGGATCTGATTTCGCGTTTCATCGATACCCCTTTACCCGGCGGTTTTACTCATCCCGCAGGTGGCGGCCTGTCAGCCGCACAAATACATCCTCCAGGCTTGCCTGCCGCGTGGTCAGGTGCTGTAACGCAGTGCCCTGCTTTTCGATTGCCTCGAGCAGCGCGGGGATCGTCAGATGCGGCTCTTTCACGTTGAGGGCAACGAGGCCATCGTCCTCGCGGACGGATTCGACGCTGGGCAGCGCGCGCCACGCGGCTTTCTCTGCGTGGGACTCCGGCTTCCCAGTCGGTCCGTGGGAGTTGCCGCTTACGGAAAACTCCACCACGTGATGGCCGCCGAGGCGGTTGATCAAATCGCCGGGCGAGCCCTCGGCGATGATTTGACCTTGGTCGACGATGGCCAGACGATCGCACAGACGCTCGGCTTCGTCCATGTAGTGCGTGGTCAGGAGCACCGTGCCGCCAGCGCGCTGGAAGGCACGAATAATGTCCCACAGCTGGCGGCGGCTTTGCGGATCCAGCCCGGTCGTGGGTTCGTCGAGAAAAAGAATTCTTGGATTGCATACCAGGGCAGTCGCCACCGCCAGCCGCTGGCGCTGGCCGCCGGAAAGCTTGCCGACCCAGGCGTCAGCCTTCTCGGTGAGTTCCAGTTCCTCCAGCACATCGTGGGACGAGCGCGGTTCGCGGTAGAAGCTGGCGAATAGTTCGATAGTCTCGCGCACGCTAAGCTTTTCCGACAGGCGCGTTTCCTGCAGAGAGATGCCGAGCCACTCGCGCATTTCGCGCTCGTTTTCCCGCCAGGTATGGCCAAAGATGGACACCTGGCCCGAGGTAGGCTGCAAGAGGCCTTCGAGGATTTCGATGGTCGTTGTCTTCCCTGCCCCATTTGGCCCGAGCAGGCCGAAACATTCTCCAGGCTGGATTTCCAGGTTCAGCCCGCGCACGGCCTCGACCTTGCCGTCATAAGTTTTGCGCAGCTCGCGGCACTGGATGGCGGGGGTCATGTTTTGCATTCTACCGTGCAGGTATAATCTTCGCACCCTATGACCCTGGCCGCTGGCACGAAGTTGGGCCCGTATGAAGTTGTCTCGCTGATTGGCGCTGGCGGAATGGGGGAAGTGTATCGCGCCCGCGATGCGCGCCTGGGTCGCGATGTCGCCCTGAAGATACTATCGGAATCGTTCGCGCTCGACCCGGAGCGCCTGCGCCGTTTTGAACAGGAAGCGCGCGCCGTTGCGGCTCTGAACCATCCCAACATTCTGGGGCTCTATGACATCGGGTCGCAGAATGGCAACCCCTACCTGGTTTCTGAGCTTCTCGAAGGCCAGAGCCTGCGAGAAATGCTGCGTGGCGGGCCGGTGCTCGCGCGCAAGGCGGGGGATTATGCAGTTCAGATTGCGTCGGGTCTAGCGGCCGCGCACGAAAAAGGGATTGTCCACCGCGATCTCAAGCCGGAAAACCTTTTCATCACGAAAGACGGGCGGGCGAAGATTCTCGACTTCGGGCTGGCGAAACTGACTCTAGCTCCTCCGCCCGGGCCGGCTGATTCCAACGGGCTGACCGTCACCGGTTCTCCCACGCTGGCTGGGGTGGTGATGGGCACCGCCGGCTACATGTCCCCGGAACAGGTGAGAGGCGAAGCGGTCGATCATCGCACCGACATCTTCGCCTTCGGAGCGGTGCTGTACGAAATGATCTCGGGCCAGCGGGCGTTCCACCGCGACACCGCGGCCGAGACCATGACGGCGATCTTGAAAGAAGATCCGCAAGATTTTAGCAACGATGCAAAGGTGATTTCCCCTGCGTTGGACCGTATCGTTCGCCGTTGCCTCGAAAAACGGCCAGAACAGCGCTTTCAATCTGCTCAAGACCTGGCTTTTGCGCTGGGCGCACTTGCGGGTACCGACGCCAGCGGCGCCACCCGTACAACGCAGGCTCAAGCACCGCGTACCAGCCGACGCTGGCTATGGGCGATCGCGGCCTTGCTCCTCTTGGGCGTTTCCGACGTCGTCTGGCTTGCCTCCCGCAGTACCCTACCTGCCCGCCGCATGCAATTCGCGCTGCCGGTTCCGGGCGAGGTGAGCCAGGTGGCGCTCTCCGCCGACGGACAGATGCTTGCGCTCGTTTCACCCGACGACAAGACAGGCGTACCCACGATCTGGGTGCAGCGAGTCGGATCAGCCATCGCAGTGGAGTTGGCCGGAACCGGAGACGCGAACTATCCCTTCTGGTCGCCGGATGATGCCTACGTCGGCTTCTTTGCCAAGGGCAAATTGATGAAGGTGGCTGCTGCCGGCGGCTCACCCCAAGCCGTGGCTGTCGCCAGCGTGGCCCGGGGTGGCACTTGGGGCGCCAGGAATGTCATCGTGTACACTCCCGAACCCCAGGGTGGTCTCTGGCGAGTGAATGCAGACGGGACTGGCGCGGCGCCCTTGACGTCCCTCGGCAAGAATGAGCAGTCTCACCGTTGGCCTGTTTTTCTGCCCGATGGGGACCATTTTTTGGTCTGGGCGGGAAATTTCGTGAATAACCGCGACGACCGCGTCAGCGGTGTCTACGAAAGTTCCCTCTCGGACAAGGGGAAGAAACTGGTAGTTCTGGCGCACTCCAATGTTGGGGTAGGCCACGGCCAGATTTACTACGCGAATGACAAGCGCCAGCTGGTCTCTTCCGCATTCGACATGTCGAAGGCAACTCTCTCCGGAGAGCCCCAGATCGTCGCGGAATCAATCGGATTTCAGCCTTCGGTGATCTGGGGTGCATTTTCCACCGCCGCCAACGGGAACCTGGTCTATTCCACCAGTACCCAGACAACCGTGTCGGCGTTGACTTGGGTGGACCGGACCGGCAAGGAAGTCGGCCGGGTCGGAGAGCCGGGAACACTGTCGAATCCCACTCTCTCTCCTGATGGCAAACGGGTCGCGGTCGACATTGCCGACTTAAGGGAAAACAACGTCGATGTCTGGCTCGAAAGCCTCGAAGGCGGCTCCAATACCAGATTCACATTCGGCGCCAGCGAGGAAGTCGTAGGCGTATGGTCGCGCGATGGAAAGACCCTGGCTTATCGCGACGTGGGGGAACGCGTCAAGCTGCTATCCAAGTCGGTGTCGGGCTTGGAGCCGGAAAAGACCCTCTACTCCGGAGAAATCGCCGGGGACGTTTTGCCCAATTCCTGGACCCTGGATGACACGAAGATCCTGTGCACGATGTTTTTCCCGACGCGGGTTGGAGACCGCGTCACGGGTCTGGTAATAATGCCCGCTGCGGGCGGGCAGCCGGTTCCGTTCCTGGAAACCAAAGGCTCGGAACAGAATGGCCAGATTTCGCCCGACGGAAAGTGGGCAGCGTATGCCTCCAACGAATCGGGCGATTGGGACGTCTACGTCACCACGTTCCCGGGAGCGGCGGGAAAGTGGCAGATCTCGCGGGGCGGCGGCACCGAGCCTCGGTGGCGCGGCGATGGCAAAGAACTTTTCTACATCGGGCAGTCGGGAATCCTGATGGCGGTACCGGTGGAGACCGAAGGAAGTTTCGCCAGTGGTACGCCCGTCCCGCTGTTCCAGATTCGTGGCCGCTCTCACGTCTCGGCGACCGATGAATTCACTTACGATGTCAGCCGCGATGGAAAACAATTCCTGGTTAATCGCTACCTCAAGGCCGATCATCCGAACCCGCTGACGATTGTGCTCAACGCAACCGCGGAAACAGAAAAATAGGCCGATTCGCGAAGAGCGCAAAACAAGCTCTGCTAAAATACCGCACACCGGAATCTCTTCCGGCATTTCATCGCATGCGCAACTCGCAACCCGGCTTCACTTGACGGCGCTCCTGCTAAGACGCCCGTGTGTCGTTTCCAAAACCTGGTTGTCAGCTCTGGTTGTCAGCTCTGGTTCTCAGCTCTGGTTCTGAGTTCTCAGAACCGCAACAAGGATACGGTTTATGCTGCGGAAGACTTGCGTATTACTGCCGCTGTTGGTCCTGTCTATGGCCGCCGTCGCCCAGGATTCCCGCCACTTTACATTTCACTATGCCTTCACGGTGAAGAATCTGCCGACGGGCAAAAAAGTTCGCGTCTGGATTCCTGCCGCGCAGTCGGATGCTTATCAGGAGGTGAAAATCATCTCCGCAAAGGGAGATCTGCCTTTGAAGACGACCAGCGAGTCGAAGTATGGCAACGAGATCTATTTCGCCGAAGCTCGGAGTGCCGCCCAGTCAGAGCTCCACTTCGACGTGGAATACGACGTCCTGCGTCACGAGCGAGTAGCGCTCCACCCTGCTGCGCACATGCTCGCCACCTCCTTGACCAGCAAAGAGCGGCAGGAGGATCTGCAACCGGACGCGCTGGTCCCGGTCACGGGACTTCCCGCCGACCTGGCGGTCAAAGTCACCGAAGGCAAAACGCAGCCCCTAGACAAGGCGCGCGCTATCTACGACTACGTCTTCACCACCATGAAATACGACAAGACCGGCACGGGCTGGGGACATGGCGACGTGCTATACGCCTGCGACGCCAAGAAGAGCAACTGTACCGACTTTCATTCCCTTTTTATTGCCATGGCGCGATCGCAGGGCATTCCCGCGCGGTTTGAGATCGGGTTCCCGCTACCGCCCGACAAGCATTCGGCCGAAATCGCCGGCTACCATTGTTGGTCCGATTTCTACATTGACGGCAAGGGCTGGATTCCCGTGGACATCTCCGAAGCCTGGAAGCATCCGGACAAACGCGACTACTTTTTCGGATCGCATGATGTGGATCGCGTGCAGTTCAGCATGGGCCGCGATCTGCGCCTGAATCCTGCGCAGGACGGCAAGCCGCTGAATTACTTTGTGTATCCCTACGTGGAAGTCGACGGCCAGGAATCTCCGAACGTCTCGCTCGCGTTCTCGTTTGCGGATGTAGGGGCGGCAGTGGCCAATAAGTGAGTACGAACACTCCGGCCTCTCGAGCGCAGTCGGAGGAAGGTGTCACCTGCTGTCGGCGACGATCCCCGCCCCAGGACCGGGAGCTTGTGGCGGAGCGGGAGGAGGCATTAGCGGCGGCGGGGCTTTTCCGTCGGAGGGCTTGGGAGCGTCTTCCGGGTCCTCTCCAGGGCGGCGCAGGGTGGGGGCGTTGGCGGGCCGCTCTTCCTCTTCTTTCTTGGCCTCGGCCTCTTTGTCGGGACGCTCCAGAATGACTTCCTTTTCGGTGCGCAAGATCTTCTGGCCGCCAACTTTCATGGTCTCCACGCGCACGACTTCATCAGCGATGATTCGCACGAAGTCCACGTCTTGCGGTGGCTCGCCATAGATCCATTCTTCGTAGTCGGAGTCCCCGTCTCTCTCCCGCACTTTTTTCGGCGGTTTGCCCCTGGCGTGCAGCACCATTTCCGTGTTCATCCCGACCAGAACATAGTGCGCCTGGATGGCCTGCTTGACTTTCGGCGGGACCGTATCCAGATAGGCCTCTTCTTTATTCCGCGCAGTAAAATCGAGCACGGGATAAAGCAGGTCGCGCAACTGCTGCGCAGTCATTTCCGGCACGTACTTGTCGAAGTAAACTTCCAGGTAGGTTCCATGCGGATTTGGCTGGGATTCAGTCGGCGATAGGGGAACCGAATTGCCGTTGGCGCCGGAAACCTGAATGTGCTGATACCACTTCTTGCGATGGACGGGGCCGCCGTTGATATCGAAGTGAATGTGGTCGTCTTTAATCTGAACGTAGGAGATGTGAGCGGGATCGCCGGGCCGCACCGCGGGTCCCCACAAGGCCAGCGCCTGCTGCAGTTGCTGGCCGTTGGGAGTGGTCACGCCATCTTTCAGTTGCAGCCCCTTGGCTCCCATCGGGAAAGCGGCGCGGGCGTAAAAGATCTGGGTCTCAAAAAGGCGAATGATTTCCAGCCGCGTCTGCTTCGACATGCGGGAAGCGTTGCTGGCAATGGGGGGAGCCGCATGGCCCGGCACGGGCCGGGCCGCAGCGTCGGTCGCCGGGTTTGGCGGCTGACCCGGAAGGGACGGGCCGCTAGCGACTGGGGCTTGAGTCGATTGACCCTGAGACGTCGGACCCTGAGATGACGGCACTTGTGGCAGGCTCGGCTCGGTACTCTGCGCACGGAGGATTGCGGGGGAGATCAAGAGAAGAAAAAGAAGGGATGTACCGCGAAGACGATCCATAAGAACCCCGGGACAACTCTGATCGCAATTATAGCTCCGCCCGATGCGTCAAGGAATACGAAATGGGGATGGACACAGAGCAAACCCACGGGAATACTGCCCTTCCAGCGCAAGAGCTGAACTTTTTTCCATTGACAGCTATATTTTTTTGCGACAAACTCAGACACAATCGCGCCATTGTCTAGTTGCTCGCGTTCGCTTCGTCCCTGGCCATTGTTGATGGGGTTTCAGGACGTGCCATGGGTGATGCCGTGTCAACCAGCTTGCCGGGTCCCGAACTACAGAGTGAAGACCAACCGCTGAGCGCTATCGCATCGGAGGCAGCGGAGTCGCCGGCCTCGGTTGATCTCCTTGTCGTGCTACGTCAAAGCCTCGCGGAAGGCTCGAAAACACCTGCGTCGATCATGGATGCTACGACCGAGGTCGCACGAGTCATGACCGGAGCGGATGGGGTCGCTCTGGCGCTGCGAACCAAGGGTCTGATCGTCTGCAGAGCGCGGAGCGGTGAGCCGACGCCGGCGCTGGGCGCCCCCCTCAACACAGACTCGGGAATTTCTGGCGAGTGCATGCGCGCAGCTTCGATCATGCTTTGTCGCGATACGGCCAACGATCCTCGCGTAGATCCGGAAGTCTGCCGGGCGATGGGGATCGGCTCCATCGTAGTTGTGCCGTTGCGAGGGCCGTCAGGGGTGGCTGGAATTTTGGAGGCGTTCTCCACTCGCGCTCACGCCTTCGGTGACGAGCAGATCAACTCGCTTCGCGCATTGGCCGAAATTGTAGAGGCGGCGTATGACCGCGAGTACCGCGCACAACAGGACGCGGCTTTCGCCTCACTAAGATCGGCACGCAACCGGGTGTCCGCGCCGGCGGCGTCCGTTTCTGGAAAGATCACGGAAAAGCAGGTTTTCGACGAGCCATCTCCGGCTCGACGGTATTGGGTTGTAGGGAGCGCCGCAGTGGCGCTGTTGCTGGTCGCCGGGGTCTGGCTGAGCGGGCGGGAATCCACCCCGGAAACGGCCGCAGCCCACTCGCCGGCACAGGTTCATGGGGCAGTGACGGAGTCCGTAGCCATTACCCCGGAGCTGGTGCTACCCCCGAAACCGAAGGCCGGAATCGCACGCTCGCAGGGCAATGCGGCCGGAGTGCTTAAAAATGCGGCCCAGATCGAAGATACCTCGCCCTCGCCTACGGAGGTAGCGGCCAACCTCACGCCTGCTCCACCGGTCGAAACGAAAGCGCCATCTGCAATCACCGAGCCCAGCCCGGAGCCACCTCCGGTCATGATCGCATCCTCCACCCTGGGACCTTCGGTAAACACTCCAATCGCGGGATTGGCCACTGGCGGGGGCAATCTGCCCACCCTGGACGCCAAAGTCTCTCAAGGCGTCACCGAAGGCAAACTGATTCGCAAGGTGGAACCGAACTATCCGATGCAAGCGCGGGCCCAGCACATCGCGGGAACTGTGGCCCTGGAGATTACTATCGCCGAGGATGGAACCGTCCGCAACATCAAGGAGATTAGCGGATCATCGGTCCTGGCCGCCGCAGCCCGCAGCGCGTTACAAGGCTGGCGGTACAGCCCGTTCTTGCTTAACGGCAAGCCCGTCGCAATTCAGAAGCAGATCACTTTCATCTTTAGGCTTCCGTAAGGAATGCCACGGGTAAGCAAAACGCAATCCATGAGAAGCTCATGGCGTCTAGCTAAGGTTCAGAGCCTTCTTGATGGTGCCGCGTTCCTTCTGAATTTTTTCCTGCAACAAAGTGATGGCGTAGATCAGTTGCTCAGGACGCGGCGGGCAACCGGGCACGTAGATGTCGACAGGAATCACCTGGTTGACGCTCTGCACCAGAGCGTAGTTTTGAAAGACGCCGCCTGAAGTTGCGCACGCTCCCATCGAAAGCACCCACTTGGGCTCCGGCATCTGCTCCCACAACTGGCGGATTACGGGTGCCATCTTGTTCGAGACCCGGCCGGCGATGATCATGAGGTCGCTTTGTCGGGGCGAGGGACGAAAGACTTCGGCGCCGAAGCGGGCAATGTCGAACCGCGAAGCGCCCATCGACATCATCTCGATGGCGCAGCAAGCCAGGCCAAACGTCATGGGCCAGATCGAGCTCTTGCGCATCCAGTTCACGGCCGAGTCGAGCGTGGTCAGCACCACTCCCTCCGGCGTGGGATTGCCGAAGGTCAGGTCTTTGACGACCCTTTTGCCGTTTTCAAAGTCGACATACGGGCCAAAGTTCAGTTCGCGGGACATAAGGATATTTTAAACCACAGACGCGAGACCCTGTGCAGCGGCTACGGATTCACCACAATCTTTCCGAACATCTGGCTGTTCTCGAGCAGTTCATGGGCTGCTCTCAGATCCTTGAGCGGAAACACACGGTCGACCACCGGCTTCAGGCGTCCAGCAAACACATGACCGAGAACTTCGTGCAACTCGCCCATGGTTCCCATGTAGGCCCCCAGCAGCGACAACTGTCGCGCGAACAGGTGGCGCAGATCGATTCCCACGCTGGGTCCGGTGGTGGCGCCGCAGGTCACCAGTGTGCCTCCGCTCTTGAGGGACTTCACACTCTCGTCCCAGGTCGCGGCGCCGACGTGCTCGACTACGATATCCACGCCTTCTTTGTTCGTGATTTTGCGCACCTCTTCAGAAATCTTCTGCTTGTAATGGTTGATTCCGAAGTCTGCGCCCAGAGCGCGTCCCTTCTCGAGCTTCGCCTCGTCGCCGGCGGTCGTGATCACGCGACAATGAAAGAGCTTCGCGATCTGGATCGCGGCAATGCCCACTCCTGAGCTTGCTCCCAATACAAGCACGGTTTGTCCCGGGCGGACGCCGGCGCGGCCGACCAGCATATGCCAGGCCGTCACAAACACCAAGGGCGCGCTTGACGCCTGGTTGAAATCGAGTGAGTCGGGAATTGGCATCACCGTTGCCGCTGGAACGGCGATTAATTCGCAATTGCCACCATCGACTCCATTGCCGAGAACGGTAAACTCGCGGCACTGATTCTGTACTCCGGCAACGCATTTCGCGCAGTGTCCACAGAAATGCATGGGCGCAACCAGCACCCGCTGGCCGGTTTTGAACCCGCTGATGTACTCGCCGATCTCAGCCACCTCACCGGCAATGTCGCTTCCCAGAATGTGCGGCAGCTTCACTCCCGGCAGTCCTTTGCGTACCCAAACGTCCAGATGATTGAGGGAACATGCCTTGACCCGGATCAGTACCTGGTCTTTGCGGGGCTGCGGATCGGGCACGTCCTCGTAAGTCAAAACTTCGGGTCCACCGAATTGATAAATGCGGACGGCTTTCATAGAGGTCACCTTCTCGTAGCGACCAGATTCGAGATTCCAAAACTACCATATTGCGCCGGTCGCTCTCGCCCCCCAGTCAAGCTGCGGGCAAAGATCCAGTGTAAAATCGCGCACGTGTGAGGATCGTTATGCTTGGTGGCACACAGGTCGATGCGGGGGTGAAATCCTGAAGCTCGATGGCAGGTTGATGGACGACACGGAGTTGCCAGCAGACGTGCAGACGGCGCTCGGAAACCAGCACCGGTGAAGCCGAAGACGCCAGCTTGGCGCTTGAGCGAACCTGGTCGCGGATTGATAAAATAGTAAGGGCAGGTCGATTTGAGTTCATGGACATCTACGAACAGATCGTGCAACTTCGTCGCGAAGGGCGGCGCGGGGCCGTCGCTACCATCGTCAACGTGCGCGGATCGATTCCGTCGTTCCGCACCGCGAAGATGCTGGTCCGCGACGATGGGTCGATCGCCGGCACGATCGGCGGCGGCTGCGTCGAGGCCG